>Ga0105055_10001674_pt1 | contig 35516 bp, 28 predicted proteins | sample BON03_FD_78090 | JGI IMG/M metagenome (GOLD analysis project Ga0105055, IMG submission 78090) | Freshwater microbial communities from Lake Bonney liftoff mats and glacier meltwater in Antarctica - BON-03 | ecosystem: Environmental > Aquatic > Freshwater > Ice > Glacier meltwater | place: Lake... | reverse complement strand
TCGTTTCCTGTCACATGCCTTGTTGACGAAACGACTTCTGTGAGTCATGATATACGAGGTGCAGATGTTGGCCCAGATAATGGTTATCATTACGTAAACACAAACTCCACATCTGTATATCAGGATAATAATTGGGATATAGACGAGGGAGTAAGTCCTTCTACTGCAAGATTTAGGATTTCTTTTACAGGTACGCCTGAGGGGGCATGTGCTGATGTAACAGTAACAAAGACCCAGGATACTACTGTAATCGAATCAAGGGGATACAATACATGTGCATCGTCAAAGCGGCGAGTCGAGCGAGGTGTGCAAATAAGCTATTAGTGATATAAATAAAGACATGAAGAGCGGTCCACGACACTCGCTGTCGAGAGAACAGGCAGGCAAGCGAATAGAACAATTAATACAGGTGATTGATCATCATCGCTATTTGTATCACGTGCTTGATTCGCAAGAAATTTCAGACGAAGCGCTCGATTCACTCAAGCATGAGTTGTCAAATCTTGAAGTGGAGTTTCCCGAATTTATAAGTGCGAATTCTCCTACACAACGGGTTGCAGGAAAGCCGCTTGATGGATTCGAGAAAATTACCCACAAGGTCGCGCAGTGGTCTTTCAATGATATTTTTAGTGAAGAGGAAGCTCGTGATTTTGATACTCGAATCAGAAAAAATGTTCAGCAAAAGTTTGGAGCTAATGCGCATGCGACATATACGTGCGAGCTCAAAATCGATGGACTCAAAATTGTGTGCGAGTATGTCGATGGATTTTTAGAAAACGCAGCTACGCGAGGTGATGGAAAAGTGGGAGAGAATGTAACCCAGAATATTCGGACAATTAATTCTATACCACTTTCAATTTCTGAAAAAGCACCACTCATTGTCGAGGGTGAGATATGGCTTTCTCGAAAAGATTTTGAAAATTTAAATAAAGAGCGAGTAAAAAATGGCGAGCCACTCTTTGCAAATCCCCGCAATGTTGCAGCTGGAACTATTCGACAGCTTGATTCACGTATTGTAGCTGCGAGAAACCTCGATGTGTTTATGTATGATATAGGTAAGGCATCAAAGGAAGTCGAAAAAAATATTACGACACAGGTGGATGAGTTGCAGTTTCTTCGAAAAGTGGGGTTTAAAGTAAATCCACATTTTGAACATTGCGAGAATATTGAAGAGGTAATTTCTTTTTGGAAAAAATGGGCGAGCAGGAAAAATAAGCAACAGTATCTCATTGATGGCGTTGTGATTAAAGTTCACGAAAAAGAATACCAAGAAGCTCTTGGATATACAGGTAAGGCGCCACGATTTGCTATTGCATTTAAGTTTCCGGCCGAACAGGCAACAACCGTAGTTGAGGATATAACTTTCCAAATTGGTCGGACTGGTGTTATCACTCCAGTCGCGCACGTTCGACCCATACTTGTTGATGGTTCGACAGTCTCTCGTGCAACACTTCATAATGAAGATGAGATACGGCGGCTCGATATTCGTATTGGAGACACTGTAATTATCCAAAAAGCAGGAGATATTATTCCTCAGATTGTCCAAGTGATGAGGGAATTGCGCCCGTCAGATGCGAAGTCTTTTGTTTTTCCAAAAAAAGTTGAAGGCTGTGGGGGAGATGGAAGTATTGAACGTGTTCCGGGAAAAGCAGCGTATCGATGTGTGGTTCGTGATTCAGGTGCGCTGCAAAAACAAAAACTGTATTATTTTGTATCTAAGAAAGCGTTTGATATTGATCATTGTGGTCCGAAGGTAATTGATCTACTTTTCGATAATGGAATGATTATCGCCCCTGCCGATTTATTTACTCTTGAGAAGGGTGATCTCTTAACATTACCGAGGATGGCTGAAAAGTCAGTCGATAACTTACTCGCGTCTATCGAAACTGCCCGAACAGTGCCTTTTGTGCGACTACTCGTTGGACTTTCGATTGATGGCGTCGGGGAGGAAACTGCATTTCTTTTAATAAAAAAATATACACATATTGATGAGCTACGAAATGCGCGATTAGAAGATCTCGAAAATATTCACGGAATAGGGTCTGTGGTTGCTCAGTCTATTGTTGCTTGGTTTAAAAATGAGCGACATGCAAAAATGCTCGAAGGGCTTGTTGATCAGGTGCAAATTATATACGATGTAAAATCAAAAACCTTCAAAAAACTTTTTTTTGAAGGAAAGACTTTTGTTTTTACGGGTGCTCTTGAACAGATGTCACGAACTGAGGCTCAACAGAAAGTTCGCGATCTGGGTGGCGACATATCTAATGGCGTGTCGCAAAAAACTTCCTACCTCGTTGCAGGAGAATCGTCGGGCTCAAAATATGATAAGGCAGTAGAGCTGGGTATTGAAGTGTGGACAGAAAAAGACTTTCGAAAAAATATTCAAAAAAAATAGTATTCTTAATGCTTTATTTTTAATGCTGTATACATTGGCTGCATAAAACATCTATAACATAAGAAGATAAAATAACTGTAGGAGTCGTACTCACATGTACTGCTCCAAATAGCGAAACCATCACCAAGAGTGCAACGTGTCGTGTGTTTAGAGACTTTAGTGAGAGGTAGGGTAGAGTTATATATAAATTAAGAAGATGAGGAAAACCACCCGAAGGGGTGGTTTTTTGGTAGGTGCGGTGTTTTACAAAATATGCTAGCATGGTTCTATGATTACGAATGAAACAGTAACCCATCTCGCATCACTTGCACACATTAGTATAACTAACGAGGAGACAGATTCACTTAAAAATGACCTCGAAAAAATTCTTGCATATGTAGAGGATATTAATAGTGTTGACACAGAAATCAATCAAGGCGGGGTAAGTCAAGCCGCGGGAAGCAATGTTGTCCGAGAAGATGAGATTACAAATGACGCTGGAGTTTATACAGAAAAACTAGTCGCTCTTGCTCCTCAAAAAGAAGGGGATTATTTTACCGTAAAGAAAATTCTTTCACATAACGATTAATTCTATATAAAACCTTAACCCTAGAAATATGATTAATCTCGAAACACTGACAATTCAAGAAGCGCGAAGAATGCTTGATACAAAGGAAGTATCCGTACAAGATCTTCTTGGTGCATATGTTGCAAAAATAGAAGAACGCAATGCAGAGGTATTTGCATTCTTGGAAGTATTCACGCGACCCAAAGATGTTGCACGAGCTCAAAAAATGATTGATGAAGGAAAGTCGCAACCACTCACTGGAATTCCTATTGCCATAAAAGATAATATTGTTATCGAAGGAGAAAAAGCCTCGGCTTCGTCAAAGATTCTTGAAGATTATGTTGCACCATATGATGCAACGGTCATTACAAGGCTCAAAGCACAGGGCGCTATTTTTATTGGTAGAGTAAACATGGATGAATTTGCTCAAGGTGGTTCGACAGAGAACTCAGCGTTCGGTGTGACAAAAAACCCATGCGATACAATGCGAGTTTCGGGAGGTTCTTCGGGAGGCTCTGCAGCTGCTGTCGCAATGCATGGTGCGCTTGTAGCGCTCGGATCAGATACAGGAGGCTCTATACGACAACCTGCAAGTTTCTGTGGAGTGGTTGGGCTCAAGCCTACATACGGATCAGTATCACGACACGGACTGATGGCCATGGCGAGCTCGCTTGATGTTATAGGACCAATCGCAAAAAACGTTGCTGATACAAAGATTGTTTTTGATGTTATTAAAGGAGTAGATCCACTTGATTCTACAACCTCGGCTTCGCAAGCTGTTGCAGGATCAGATGCCTCAATTGTAGTAACAACAAAAGAAACATATACAATCGGAGTGCCGCGAGCTTTTGTTGAAAAAGGAATGGACCCAGAAGTAAAAGAAATATTTGAATCATCTTTGGCAAAGCTCGCGGCAGCGGGTCACATGATTGTTGATATTGAGATTCCGCTTTTTGAATATACATTGCCGGTCTACTATATTTTGATGCCAGCAGAAGTTTCTTCTAATATGTCACGATATGACGGTGTTCGATATGGTGGTCTTATTGAGGGAGAAGACTTGCAAGAAGATTATATGAAGACTCGAGGAGGCTTGCTTGGAGCAGAAGTAAAACGACGGATTCTTTTAGGAACATATGTTCTTTCGTCAGGATATTATGATGCGTACTATAACAAAGCATGGCAAGTGCGAAAAAAGATTACAGAAAATATGTCAAAAGTTTTTGAAGAAGTTGATCTTATTGCAATGCCAACCACTCCGTCGCCCGCATTTTTGATTGGAGAAAAAACAAATGACCCACTTGCAATGTATCTCGAAGATATCTTTACTGTGGGTGCAAATATTACTGGAGTGCCCGCAATTTCTATTCCAGCAGGGAATGTAGAAAACAGCGGAAAGCCTTTATCTGTCGGCTTACAACTCATTGCTCCACACCATAAGGAAGATTGGCTCTTTGATTGTGGGCAAAAGTTTGAGATACTATAAGTATGGATGGAGAACATCATGATACATACGCTTGGCTCTTTGTAATACTGCTTCTTATCGGTGGTGCCGGTGCGTACCTGGGCGTTTCTCCAATGGGTGATCAAGCTAGCAATACAAATACTGTTACTGCAGAAAATACTCAAGACAATAAAGGTGATGGTAAAGGAGGTCTTTCGTGGAAATCACTTTTTCCTAAAGGGTCGTTTGAAAAAGGGAAGCGTGTAATTATGCTCGATGAGGTTAGTGTGCGTCGTAGCCCAGGAGGGTCTATTTTAGGTGAACAAGATAAGAGAGAGCGTGCAACTATTATTGAGGGACCAGTAAGTGCGTTTGGTTCACAGTGGTGGAATCTTGATTTCAAAAATGCACCCGATGGATGGGTGAATCAAGAGAGTATTTCTGCGTTTGTATTTTTCTATATGCTTCTCAATATCATCCCAATTTTATATGGAAATATTATATGGTTAGGGGTAGTGTTGAGCTTGTTGTTTACTCTTATGCTTTTGTGGATTTTTATAAAAAATAAAGCATTACAAAAAAGCCTCAAAGAACGCAAGTCAGTTCGATATACAATCGAAGAGCAGAAAAATATTGCAAAAATGGAAGCTACTCCAGTGGTGAATAAAAAATGGGTACACGTACAATCTCTTATGGAATCACAAAATAATAATGATTGGCGACAAGCTATTATAGAATCAGATATTATGCTCGATGAGATGCTTACTAAGATTGGATATGCTGGGCAGAGTATTGGTGAGAAACTTAAGAATGTTGAGGAAAGTGATTTCTTTACGCTCAATGATGCATGGGAGGCACATAAGGTACGAAATCGAATTGCTCACAAAGGATCAGACTTTGTTATTTCTCATAGCGAAGCAATGCGAGTAATTGGCTTGTATGAAAATGTTTTCAGAGAGTTTTATTACGTGTAAAGAGATGTGTGTATTTTTTGCATAACCTTCGGTGTTGTGGTAACATTGTTTCCACTAGCGGGTTAGAGGAACGGTACCTCGGGAGGCTCATAACCTCCAGAACCTGGTTCGACTCCGGGACCCGCGACAAGAAAAAGAAATACGTACTTTGCGGCACTGTCCTCGACCTTTGGTCTGCGGAGGTGCTGCAAAGTACGTATTTTCTTTTTCAAGAAAATGCATCGAAATTCTCCGAAAAGCTTTTTCTTATTGAAAAAGGTAGGGAATTGGGGTAATATATGAAGCACAGATGTCGGGGTAGCTCAGTTGGTTAGAGCGCAGCACTCATAAAGCTGAGGTCGTGGGTTCAATTCCCACCCTCGACACAACCATGTTTTGATTGACTTTTAGTGTAATATGTGCTATAAATATTGAGGACGAAAGTCTTTGTCATATGAAAAAAACGAACATTACGCTAGTTGTGGCTCTTGCACTTGTTGTGCTCGCAGCCGTAATCTCCTGGAAAAACATGAATGACGACGTCGCAAAAACGACGTCGCCCACATGGCTTTCCGAGGCTCCGTCACGAGTTTTGCCAATCAGGCAGATTCGTGAAAAAACCGAAACCGAAACCGACGAGAATGTTGGTTGGGATGCTGGGGAAATCTCCGGCGTCCAGACCACAATTCTCGACGGTGAAGTGAAAAAAGGGAAGGCTGAGTAGTCTTTCCTGAAATCAAAAAAAAGAAAAAAACAAAACACTGAAAAAAAAGAATGAAAAAGTTTTTAACCGCACTACTCGCCTTGCTTCCATGCTTGGCATTCGCCGTTGAATATCAAGACTTGCGCTCACGCGCGGGTCTAATGAATCAGCTCTTACTCGAGACTGAAGGGGGAGAAATCTCCCTGCAAGTTGAGGGAAATCTCCTGATGACCAACCAACAGGTTGTGAGTCAGGTCTCTCAAAGCATCACATTCCCGTCCCTCAAAAAGGCGGAACTGATGTTGCAGACGATGCAACAACTCAATCTCAGCTATGAGGTTCGGTCGGATATCCCGATCGGTACCGAAGCTGTCATTCGGCAGACTTGGTACGACCAGAATGGTCGTACCACTTTTGAGGGGTACGACTACGACAAATTCGTTCTCAACGAAAATTCGGGTCGTCGTGAACTCGCAACTCCAAACCCTCGCAAGATGGGAATCAGCATCGCATCCAACATTTATGTTGAGTACGATAGTAACGAAGATGTGCTAGAGGCAACTCTCATAAAATCGTGGGGAGGAATCATTGATCTCCAGGTTGAAGATGAAGGCTTTTATTTTCCTGCCGGCTATGTCGGCGAGGAGGGAAGTCTTGTTATTCGCGAAGAGAAAAATGGCCGCGAATTTGTCACGGTGATTGATGTTCGAAAGGGTGAAATCGTCTCGACTCAGGAACTGAGTTTGACATTGCAACGGAGCAGCTTGTTTGACCTCTATGAGGTCTATGCAAACGGTAATGGTGTGACTTCGATTACCCCTTGGTTTTACTATCAAGATCAGGTGTTTGAATTTACCGGAATCCCGCAGCTCAACGTAGAAGCATTCGGATGGTATGGCGAAATAAAGCCATACTTGATGGTGATTCAAAATGTCACAACAGGGCAACAGATGGAGATTCCATCGACGTGTCCAGGGCTGTATGCATTTAATGCGAGTCACACCTACCGAGTTTGGTTCGACTGGGAAGCAATCTTCCCGGAAGTAGAGGTGACATCAATTGTGGACAATAAGATTTATATACCCATCGGAAACGGTGAGGAAAAGATAGATCACAGAGTCCTCTATAAAATCGATGTCACTGCCAAATCTGCAGATGCGTTTATCCCACTCGACTCGTTCGAGCCGGAAATTCGGGCGCTGTATCAGTGGGACGAGGTCAATCATCCGACTCTTGTGAGTTCGGTGACAACCAACGACGGTTCGCTTTCGTGGTATCGTGGACGTTACGGCGTCTGGGTTCGACAAGGTGAAACTGTCGAATTTACTGTAACCGTTGAAGCTACAACGGATGGATTCGTTGGCAACATTTTTGAGTTGAGTGTTCCTTCGTTGGACGCTCTCCTTCAAGACGGCACCACGAGTCAAAGGGTGATTAAGGGAACAGAGCAACAGCTCCAATTCCGAAACGGAAAAGGGTAATACTTTCTTCCACCCAAGCTCTCAATCGTTATGCGATTGAGAGCTTTTTTAATACTTTGGTATGGTGTGGTGCGATAAAAACACTATTATTTGCCTCGTGAAACTGTTGCGCCACCATGTCTTTTCTGCTAGTATATTCGTACCGCATATTGCGCTTTTGCGGTCGTAGCTCAACTGGTTAGAGCACTCGCCTGTCACGCGAGAGGTTGAGGGTTCGAGTCCCTTCGATCGCGCTAATATCATGTAGTACATGGCATCTGTGTAAAAGAAATCACCCGAGAGGGTGGTTTTTTGGTATGCTGGAAGTATGAAAAAAAATAATTCAAAAAGCTGGTTAATATTGGGAGGAGTATTTTTGGTAATTTTATTTGTATTTGCCTTTTTAGTTGAATCAAATATTTTATATGTATCATATGGTGCTGAGGCATTAGCTTCTGCAATATTTGGTTTAGGTGGAGTAATATTTTTGATTGTTGGGATAATAAAGTTCATTGTAGGTAAAATTAAAAAATAAACGAAAAATAGTATTTACGTTTATTAATTAGTTCTAATTTTTGTTTTTAGTACTTTTGAGTTATTTGCTTATTTACTTTATGGTATATACGCAGATGAAAATAGTTTGAGATTTCAGAAGCTTTAAGATTATCTCATTAATATAATGCAAAAATATGGTTTCAGGTTGGGGAAGAAGAGAGAATGTTTTCTATTTTGACTTTAAACCTAGTACTCTAAAAAATTATAATTAATTATCAATTTCTGATAAAATTACAGATTGACATAAAATATCGTTTGTATATACTTATGGTATATGAAAACACAAGTCAATTTAAAAATAGATAGCAGTGTCAAGAAGCAGGCTCAGAAACGAGCAAAAGACCTAGGGCTTTCGCTGAGCTCTATTGTGAATGCTACTCTCAAGCAGTTTGCGCGAACTGGTGAGCTCGAACTATCCTCTGCGCCGAGAATAACTCCTTATTTAGAAGATTTAGTTCTCGAGGCACGCAAAGATTATGCAGAAGGGAAAACCTCTGGTCCTTTTAACAATGCGGGTGATCTCATTAAACATCTCGGTATTTAATGTATGAGAATTACTACATCTAAAAAATTTGATAAGAAAATAAAGAAGCAACCCACTAAAATTCATCAAGAATTTAAAAAAAGAATCGAGATTTTTATCGAAGATATTAATAATCCAATTTTAAATGTGCATAAATTATCCGGAGGTAATCTCAAGGGTTTGTGGAGCTTTAATATATCAGGAGATGTTCGGGTAATTTTTGATAGGAGTCAAAAAGATATAATTATCTTAATTGATATAGGTTCGCACAGCGATCTCTATTCGTGATTTCAGTTCCAGTACCTTCCATTCTTTAAGACAAATATTAGTTTAAAAATGTTATGAACATAATGAACATTATCCTCCAAAAACAGTTCCAATAACCCACCACCGCGCGCGCAAAATACCGCATACTACATGGCATCTGTGTAAAAGAAATCACCCGAAAGGGTGGTTTTTGTTTACTTTATTGACCAGCTCTTTGACTTCTGCAATATCAGAATCTGCAACGGTTAATATCTTTTGCTCATACTCATCCTTTTTATTCTTCTCGACAAAATCAAGAACTGCAGATATTAGTATTCCTAAAAAACATTATTATTCGAGAAGAATAAAAAAATACTCATTGATAAGGATGTTTTTTAATAGCGAACTGATATAATGTTTTTACATGCAAGTAATGAACCTTACGAAAGATCCGATTCCAAAGTTAATTAGAGCTTTGGCTATTCCAGCAAGTATTGGGTTTTTCTTTAATACTATGTACAATGTTGTGGATACATATTTTGCGGGATTAGTTTCTACTGTAGCCCAATCCGCCCTGTCTCTCTCTTTTCCAGTCTTTTTTATAATAATCGCAATTGGCTCAGGTGTTGGTAGTGGTGTAACGGCACTTATTGGAACTTCTCTGGGTAAAGGTGACAAAAAAGAGGCGCGGATATATGCAACTCAAGCATTGTCATTTTCATTAGCATTAGGAATAATTTTGACTATAGTAGGGTATTTAGTCTCACCTAGTTTGTTTCAATTTTTAGGTGCTTCCGACGATTATCTAAACATGTCAGTTCAGTATATGAATATGTTATTTATCGTGGCAACTTTTTTTGTTCTAGGGTTTGTCATAAATGGTATATTGAACGCATTGGGAGATACAAAGTCGTACAGAAATGTATTGATACTGGGATTTTTTATAAATATACTCCTATCACCAGCTTTAATGTTTGGTTGGTGGATTTTGCCTGAGTTAGGATTTACTGGAATTGCAGGATCTACTGCTATTATACAAATAATAAGTTTTGTCTATATGTTTTACAAATTAATTAAGACTGATTTGTTTGAGTATAATGGCTTGTCTGAATATAAGCCGATAGGTAAGTACTTTAAAGAAATTTCTTACCAAGGGTTCCCAGCTGGATTGTCCATGATGACAGTAGCTATTGGTGTTTTTGTTATAACATTTTATATAAGTAAGTTCGGGCCAGGGGCTGTGGCTGCATATGGAATCGCAACCAGGATAGAGCAAATTGCCTTGTTGCCAGTAATTGGTATAAACATTGCTGCGCTGACATTGATTTCTCAGAATTTAGGGGCGAACAAATATAAAAGAGTAAAGGAGACTGTTAAGAAATGTTATCAATACGGATTGAGTATTATGGTGATTGGTTTTGTAGCCGTCTTTTTCTTTACCGAGTGGTGGATGAGATTGTTTACAAAAGATGATCTAGTAGTTGAAATTGGATCATCGTATTTAAAAATATCGTCATGGATTTTCTTTGCCTACATTGCTTTGTTTATGTCCGATGCAATTTTCAGAGGATTCAAGAAACCAATACCGCCGCTTGTGGTAGGATTAGTTAGACAAATTGTCGCACCTCTCGCTTTGTTTTACCTCGCCGTGTTTGTGTTTGATTTGAGTATAATGTGGTTGTGGTGGTCTATTTTTACTATTGTTTGGGTTTCTGCGATTGTTTATGTTCTGATGGTGTGGAGAATGCTGAAAAGAGATGGGTCACAGAAGTTTTAAACTAGGGAGTTTTTATAAATATTATATTTTGCAAATAATCATTCTTTAAATATATTATGGATAGTTTGTCTGGTTCTATTAAAAACTCTGTTTTTAGGGTTAATAATGCAACCCCTCTAAAAAAAGTCCCAATAACCCACTATCGTGCGCGCTAGTACCACATACTATGTGGCATCTGTGTAAAAAAATCACCCAAGAGGGTGATTTTTTGTTAGAAGGTTTCATGATTCTTTGTACATAGAGCAAAAAAGCTTTCAGGGTTAATCTTGATAGGTTACGAAGTATGTTAGAATTAAAATATAAAAACAAGCGTGTATCAAAAATATAATTGAAGAAACAAAAGAAAAAGCAATCACTTTGCTGAGAGAACTTCAGACAAAAGAGGGCTTTACTGCTTCTGCTGTAGATACTGATAACTATCACCGAGTTTGGGGACGAGACGGTGTTGTTGTCGGTTTGGCGGCGCTTGGAACTGGTGACGAAGAGCTTATTGCTACTTTCAAGAAAACATTGAAAACTTTAAAAAAATACCAAGATCGTACTGGGAGAATTCCAAGCAATGTCAGTCTTGATGGTGAAAATGTGAGTTACGGTACAACGGTTGGGCGTATAGACTCAACGATTTGGTTTGTAATTGGAGTCTGCGAATATTATTTCAAAACAGAAGATGCAAAGTTTATTGCGGAGTTCAAGTCTTCTATTGAAAAGGCACTGTTCTATCTTGAGTGTCTAGAATTAAATGGAAGAGGGCTTCTTTATATTCCAGGAGGAGGGGATTGGGCTGATGAATACATAAATGAAGGGTATGTATTGTTTGACCAGGCGTTGTACGCTCTTGCGATAAGATATCATAATAAAATTTTTAAGAGCGCAGAGCAGAGTGAAAAATATAGACATCTTCTTAATTTAATTAAAATTAATTATTTTCCTCATAAAGAATATATTGATAGTCCATATGTGTACCACAAGAAAATATATGAGCGCTCATGTGAAAAATACAAAGCACCACTACCACTTACGAGCTTTGGTCCCTTTAGTGTTGTGGGTACGCACGACTTATTTGCACTCGCACTTATTTTGAATTTGCCAATCTGTAACGAGAAAATGAGAAAAAAAATGGAAAAAGAAATCGAGTTAGGTTTCAAAGAAGATTTTCCGATACTACCAGCATTTAGTCCCATAATAGACGAGAAATACCCGCTCTGGAAATCCCTTAAGAGAAACCATCTATATAATTTTAAGAATAAGCCGTACGAATTTCATAACGGTGGATTGTGGCCCATGGTCTATGGTTTTTACTTGGCATCGAAAACAAAAATTACAAAGAAAGAGATGCTTGAATTTTCTGAAATCCTCAAGAAAGATGATTATACCTTCCCTGAATTTTATCATGGAAAACTACATACTCCATTAGGTACTTCGCGATTAGGATTTTCTGCAGCGGGGTTTTTGATTGCATACTATGCCTATATGAATAAAACTAAACCCTTTAATATATGATTTTAATTGCTACTGACTTAGATAGGACACTGCTTCCAAACGGCACGGAAAAAGACGATATGAGTCTCGAGCTTTTCTATAAGGAAATTAAAAAAATAAAAAGTCCAATTCTCGTGTATGTTACTGGTAGAAGTTTACAACTTTTTAAAGATGCACAAAAAGAGTTTCCACTTATTCAACCAAATTATTTAATTGGATCAGTTGGGACAGAGATATATATTAAAAAGGATGCAGAAATGGTTACGTATGAAAACTATAAAGTATATTTAGAAAAAGAGCATCCAAATTGGAACCGAAATATAATAGTGGAAGGTATTTCGCAAAATGAAACGATGTATTTGCAGGAAGATGAAGTTCAAAACCAATTCAAAGTAAGTTATTACACGAGAGGCATAAGTTCAACTAAGAAAACAATTAAGACAGTGAAGTCTTTCGTAAAGAAAAATAAAATTAGAGCCGAAGTTATTTATAGTTTTGATCCGATAAAAAATATTGGCTTAATTGATATCTTGCCCCTGAAGGCAACTAAAAAAGGTGCACTTGAGTTTTTAATTAATGAATTAGGAATCACAAAAGAGGATGCTATTTTTGCAGGCGATAGCGGTAACGACCTTCTCGCTCTCACATCTGGAATCAGATCAATTTTGGTGAAAAACGCAAGGGATGAAGTAAAAAAAGAGGCGTGGCGAATAGCTCAAAAAATGAACATCTCCGATAAGCTCTATATAGCTAAAGGAGAAGGTGAACTCAGTGGAAATTATGCTTCAGGTGTGTTGGAAGGACTGCAACATTTTGATATTCTCTAGATTCATATAGCTTTACATAATTGTCTTTGCGGCGCCTATAACAATTTGGGGATTACTTTACGCTTTATTTTTTTGAAAAAGGTATAATAAAGGTACTTATACAATAAATTATACTCATGTCAGACCAACAAAATCTCTCACAATATATTGCAGCATCAAAAGCTCAGGGCATACCAGAAGAAAAAATTAAAACGGACCTTCTTGCTGCTGGATGGAAAGAAGAAGTTATTTCTCCTTATTTTATAATTACACCCGTACAAGCAACGCAACCTGAAAAATCTACGCAAGTTGCGCAACAACCTACGCAGATGATTCAGTCTGAGCAACAAGTTACGCAGTCAGCAGCAGGTAAGAAAAAAATCGTATCAATTATTGTTGGCGCTGCAATTGGTATTGCAGTTTTGGGAGGTGTAACATATGCATACACAGCAGGCCTCATTCCATTTATTGGAGGAGCTCCATATACTCAAGAAAACCTTGTGAGTGGAATTGCGCAAAAAATTGGACAAATTGATTCAGCTTCTTATGCTGCGAAATTAAATATTTATGTTGAAGATAGAGAAGAAGATGCCGAGCCTTTTGTGTTGGAGAGAAGTTTAGAGCTCAAGACTCAATATGCGAAAGATGTTGAATTGGCAGAAGGAATTGAAGAAATTCTAAGGTCATTAAGTTGGGACTATCAAGAGAGTTATCCTGAGACACTCAGCAAAATTTTTGATAGCACCAATAGTTATTTAAATGTAAAAGAAGAATTTATTACAGAAAATAATATTCAATACAAAAAAACCACTGAGGGGTATGAGTTGAGTTTTTCTTTTGAAACACAGCAAGCAGTAGACTCTCTTAAAAATGGTTGGTCGAGCGATGAAATGCAATTTAATAACAAGCAGGTTACTCTCAATCAAGAATCCTACAGCCTTTATTTACCAGACAGGCTCCCTAAAACTTATTTTGAAGAACTGAGCGATATGACGCAATATATCTCACCAGAGTTCACTGTTACTGCTCAAATTGCCGCAAAATCTACTCCAGTAGTAGAGGGTCAGCCGTGGGAATGGCAGGCGAGGCTTTCAGGTGAGGGAGATTTAGGAGATCTTACATACAAAGTTGATCTTGAAGCAAGAAAGAAAGGCGAGGATTATTATTTCATTATTAATAATCTCCCGAGTCTCCTTTCTGGCTTTCTTCCAGAAAAAGGACAGTGGATAAAAGTTTCTGCAAAAGATGATCTCGCAGCTTCTTCTATGGGATTAATTGATACAAAAGAGTTGCAAGAATTTGGAGAAGAATTCAAAGAACAGAGAGCGGCGGTAGTTGATTTTCTCAAGATTGCCACAAGAACCGCTGATGAGGTCGGTGTATTTCAAATCATCAATAAGCCAAAGAAAGAAAAAATCGGAGATAGAAATCTCTATAGATACGAATTGAAACTCAATGGTGATAATTTAGTCGAATACTACGACAGGATGCTTGCCGAAATTGATTCTGATGAAAGACTTGGTGATTTTAAAGAATTACTTGATCCAGAAATACGAAATCAATTAAATAGTCCCGAGTTTGTAAAAACACTCGAATATTACAATAAAAATAACACAATTACTGTATGGGTAGATTCGAATGGGTTTCCTGTGCGAGTGGCAAATAAAATGAGAATTGTACCCTCTGATGAAATCGTCAATCTCAATAATAAGCAGGTTATATTTGAAACAATTCTTGAGCTTAATGATATAAATACACCGATTGAAATCGAGCTACCAGAAGGCGCGATAGACTACGAAGAGGCATTCGGAGTCAATTCTGATTTGCAAAATATGAGTAGCGACGCAAGCCTGAAGGCCTCATTGTCAAATATGAGGGTAGAAATTGAACTGGCTGCATATGACGCTGATTTTAATGCAACCGCAGCTTTTCCAGTAGGTGTGTGTAGTAAGAAAGAAGGAACTCTTTTTGGAATCGATAGTATTTACGAAGAGATAGAAGGAATGACAGAATATACAGATGAATCGATAATGTGCGCAGCAGGCGTTGGTTTGAGAGCTGATTATGCAATATCTACGCTTCTCGCATCTGATACTGATTACAGTTGGTGTGTCGACAGCACGGGGTCATCCAAAGAGATATTGGGAACAATTGATGGTCCTAAGTGCTAGATCCTTCAGTGTAGAAGTGGTAGTCGATGTTAAGTGCGTTCATTAATCTTTTCTTGCAGTTGTCTGCAGGCATCTTCCAACTAATATTCCAGTTATCAAAACAACAAAAACACCCTAATAACGAAGGTGTTTTTTGCACAGATATAACATATAATACGAATATGAAAAAAATTCTAATATACTCTGTATTTATCTATCTACTTTTTTTTTCAGTACCAACTTTTATTCATGCCGACACTATAGAAAGTTTTGAAGTTGAAATTAAGATTAATAAAGATAATACTGCAGATGTATCCGAAAAAATTATCTACACTTTTAGTGAAGAAGGAAAACATGGAATATATCGAGAAATACCCAAAGGTTTTAGAGCTGAGGGAAATATTCTTCCTGTCGGTGTATCAATCCAGAGTGTGACCGATGAGAACGGAATGCCATATCAATTTTCTAATGAAGCTATTGGAGGTGTAAATCTTAAGATTGGTAATCCCGATGTATATGTCAGTGGATTTAAAACATATGTCATAAAATATCGTGTAAAAAATGCAATTGGATTTTTTGAAAAAAACGACGAATTCTACTGGAACCTCACTGGAAATGAATGGCAAGTTGATTTTATTAGAAATACCACAGCAACAATCACATTTCCGGAAAACGTCGAAGAAAGAATTGTAAATCATGCTTATTGCGGAGGCTTTGGTAGCTCACAGGTCTGTGGAAGCTTTTCCGTAAGCGATAAGACTGTTAATTTTTTTCTCGGTGAACGAGCTTTAACTAATGGTGAGGGTGTTACTGTAGATCTAGAGTTTGATAAGGAGATCATTAAAGAACCGACCGCTTTTGATAATGTGCTTGCGCTGTTTGCACGCTACTATTTCATTCCGCTTGCATTTATTCTGGCAATTGTACTATTCCGGTCTTTCTTTAAGGTCCATATTCGTAGTGCAAAGGCATACAGAAAATTTACGCAGAATAATCCCGAAGTCGTACAATACGATCCTGCAGAATTCTCTCTCATCGAGGCCAGTTTTTTTCATGATGGAAAGACATCAATTGACACAGACCTATCGGGAATAGTTGTGTGGGCTGCAATACATAAATACATACGAATTATCGAAGAAGACAAGACATATCTTTTTGAGAAATTCGAAAACTTCGGTGAACTTGCAGAAAGTCCAGAAAGAGAACTTATTGAAAGATTTACACAATTAAAGATAACAAAAAATTTTGGGAAGAATATTATTTCTGAAAAAGATAAGAAGATATCGAAACTTTTCGCAAGAAGTGATATCGGAATTGCTGTGGAACTCAACGAACTTGTCGACAGTGTGTTTAATGTGTATGCAGAAAGAGTTATTCGTAATGAGTATATTGATATTACGAAGACTCAAAAACTAGCTACAAAGATTTTAACAAGTATGAATAATGATAACTTCATTAAGAAAAATTATTTTAATGCGATCTCATTTAACAAGTGGGGAATGGCATTTATCTTTCTCTTTCTTACCTTTAATCCAGGATTATTTTTTATCATACTAAACGAGGTGTTGTACGGAATAGGATATATTCCAAGTATCACTTTTGCTCTTATGGGTGTTATGACTCTTGTGTTTTTAAAAAGCATACCAACTTACACAGAAAAAGGATTTCGAGCAGCAAACTATATTAATGGACTTTATCGATATGTCGATATGGCAGAAAAAGACAGAATTAATTTTGCGAATGGTCCAGAGAAAACACCAGTTCTTTTCGAAAAACTTTTACCATACGCGATTGTATTTGGTCTCGAGAAAAAATGGACAAAAGAATTCAAAAATATTTATGGAGGTAATGAACCAATATGGTTTGCTTCTACCACTGGTGGTTTCGTTGGTTTCAGTATATCGGATATCAGCAATTCAATTAAAAGCTCAACACATATTCCATCGTCTGGTGGTTCTTCTGGTGGAGGAGGCTTCTCTGGTGGAGGAGGGGGAGGAGGTGGTGGTGGAAGTTGGTAATACAAATAATTTAAGATAGACTTCGTCTATGAACAAAAAATACAAAAAATCACTTTTTATATTTCGACGAGACTTGAGATTGGAAGACAATCTCGGTTTACTCGAAGCACTTGAAAATTCTGATGTCGTAGCGCCTCTTTTTATTTTTGACCCACAACAGGCGAATCCGAAAAAGAATGAATATTTTAGTGAGAATGCTTTTGAGTTCATGATTGCTTCAATTAAGGACTTAGAGCAGTCACTCGAAAAGAAAGGTGGGTTATTGTATCTCGCGGAAGGTGGGTACATCGATGTTATCAGTGAGTGGATTCAAAAAGAAAAAATAGAAGCCATCTATGTTAATAAAGACTATACGCCATTTGCTCGCAGGCGTGACGGCGCTATCGATGAGCTCTGTAAAAAACATGAAATTGATTTTATCAGAGTGGCAGATTATGCTCTCGCACCACTCGAGGATATTGTCACAGGGCAAGGTAAAAAATATTCAGTGTTCACACCTTTCATGAATGCTGCTCGACAGTACGATGTTCCAGATCCACGAAAAAATAATTTCAAAAACTATTATTCTCAAAAAATACAAGTACCTACTATTAGTCTCAACAAGTATGATTTGTATAGTAATAAAAATATTGCCATAAAGGGAGGGCGCAAAGAAGCGCTTAAGCGAATGAAAGATGATTCCTTTATTGCGACATATGAAAAGAATCGTGATATTCCATCAGTCGACGGTACGTCAATGCTTTCGGCACATCTCAAGTTTGGAACAGTGTCAGTTCGTGAAGTTTTTGCTTTTGCACAAAGTGCAAAAGCGAATCCGACAAAGTTTACTAACGAGCTCTATTGGCGAGACTTTTATATGTATATTTCATATCACTATCCGTATGTATTCAAAAAGTCGTTCCAGAGACGAGGTGAATTTATGGCATGGGAAAATGATGCAAAACAATTTAAAGCATGGTGTGAAGGAAAAACAGGAGTTCCTTTTGTCGATGCTGGTATGAGACAGCTCAATGAGACGGGGTGGATGCATAATCGTGTTCGTATGATTGTGGCGTCTTACCTTACAAAAAATCTTTTGATTGATTGGCGTTGGGGTGAAAAATATTTTGCACAAAAGTTAGTAGACTATGATCCAAGCTCAAATAATGGGGGATGGCAGTGGTCCGCGTCACTCGGTGCTGACCCAAAACCAATAAGAATTTTTAATGCAGTTACTCAAGCCCAAAAGTTTGACGGAGATTTAGTGTATATAAAGAAGTGGGTACACGAACTCGATGACGAGTCTTATCCCAAGCCTCTCGTAGATGATAAGATTTCATTTCATCGAGCTATGGCAGCATTTAAGGCGGCAAAAGAAAAAAGTCTAGAAAACTAGAAAAGTTGACAAAGAATACAGAGAGGAATACAATGTACACATGAGCCCCATGTTTCATCCTGGAGAAAGTTTGCGCACTAGTCGGAATGACTTGTATACACTTCTTGTGCACCACAAAGATGCAACTTTCTTTATGCGATACGAAGGGTCTGATAATTATGAAGATAAAAACATACCAATATCTCCGGGAGATATTATTGTTATTGACCGATCTCTACAACCAAAAGTCGGAAGTATTGTTGTTATTTCACAAGAATCATATTTTCATATTTGCATGTACTCTCGAAATAACCTTGGCGAAGATGATAGTGTTTGGGGTGTTGTAAGTTATATAATTCATAAAACAGCATGAGCATAAAGACGTATGCACTAGTTGATTGCAATAATTTCTTTGTTTCATGTGAGAGGTTGTTTGCACCGCACCTCAATAGAAAGCCAGTTATTGTTTTGTCGAGTAACGACGGCTGTGTTATTGCACGCTCTCAAGAAGTAAAAGATCTAGGGATTCCTATGGCAATTCCATATTTTAAAATAAAGGACCTTATTGCAAAAGAAAAGATAGTTATTTTTTCTACTAATTTCCAGCTATATAGAGATATTTCATCAAGAGTTATGAATATCTTAAAAGAGGAATCTGATAGTGTACATACGTATTCAATTGATGAGGCTTTTATAGATATTTCACATATACTTGATCCACAACAGTTTGCGGTCGACTTGCGAAAGAAAATAATGCATTTATGTGGAATACCTATATCAGTCGGTATTGCCCACACAAAAACACTCGCAAAACTTGCGAACGCAGCTGCAAAGAAAATGCCTACTGGAGTTGTATGTATTACCAATGAAGCCGTTCGACTACAATACCTCCGCGATTATTCTGTTGGACAAATATGGGGAATCGGAAGAAAAATGACAGAGATTCTCGTATCGCAAAACATACTGAGTGCGTATGATTTTCATATACAAGATACCTCCTGGATACAAAAAAAGTTTGGTGTAGTTGGAGTCCGTATTGCTCAGGATTTAAGAGGAGTAGATGCAATATCACTTCGGAATAACGAAGACATAAGAAAATCAATCATTAGCTCGAAGTCTTTCGGAAAAAAAATAAAAGACATATCTATAATCAAGCAATCAATAGCGCACCATATTTCAAGCATTGCAAGACAGTTAAGAAAAGAAAAAATATGTGCTCGTCACATGTCTGTCTACATAAAAACAGCTCGTTATTCCAAGGGTGTATATGCGAGCGGGTATGATTCGGTATACTTTGATACCCCTACGCAGGATGTTTTTTTGATGACGAAAATGGCTATGGAGAAAATTGAGTTCATGTTTGAAGAAGGTATAGATTACGCAAAGTCAGGTGTAAGTGTCGAGGGATTAATTGAGGAGGATGGGTGCACACAAATCAATCTCTTTAAAGAGGATATTAATCCAATGAAATTAATCCAGAAAACTCTAAGTACTCTTGATACTCGCTATGGAAATAATATTGTGCGCTTAGCAACCGAAGGTTTTACACAGGAATGGTCTGCAAAATCACAACAGCGCTCGCCAGCATACACGACAAGTTGGAGTCAGATCCCAATCTGCAAATAGGCGTCGCTTATCTAATTGTTTTAAAAATAATTATATATTGTATACTACTGAAATAAACCCAAACCCAATGAATACAAATACTCTAGAAATAAGCATAACCTCTAAATATTTCATAAAGGATACTATTGTTGATGTGAAGCGATCCATAACCGGGCTCGGGCTTTTTGCAACAAGAGATATTCCGAAAGGTGTTTGTATTTTAGAATATATGGGAAATATTATTAACGATGAAGATGCAACTAAGAGCAAGAGTAGGTATCTTTTTGAAGTAAGCAAAAACCACAACATTGATGGATCTGCTCGCTCAAATAAGGCCCGTTATCTCAATCACGCCTGCATACCCAATTGTATTGTTGAAAAATATAGAAAAAGAATTTTTGTACTTACTGCTAAAAAAATAAAGGTGGGGGATGAGCTGACATTTGATTATGGGCAAGAATATTTTGATGAATTCATTAAACCACATGGATGCAGATGTGCAACATGTGTAAAAAAGTAGGTTTTTAAAACTGACATAGTAGCTTATACTATAGGTATGAACATTACACCTGAGTATAAAAAATATCTTGAAGATAGCCGTGCAGCTGGATTAACGGATGTGCAGATTCGATCAGCGTTATTACGAGCTGGTTGGACAGATGTGCAAGCGGGAGACTTATTTGATTCGTATGGGAGAATGATTGCGCAAACAGAACAATCTCTGCCTGAACCTATTTTGCAACGAACTCTTCCACATCCATATAGTGATGTGGAGGATGCAGATAGTTTTTCTCATATTGACGAAAAGGTGAATACGGAAAATCCTAAACTCAGTCAAGATCATGAGCTTGCTCAGCGATATGATATTTTTCCTCAAGTAGAGCCGCAAGAATTACGACCACACATCTCGCACCCCTCATACGCACCAGAAGAAAAAAATGTAGAGAAAACAGATATTATTACTGAAAAAAGTAGTTTTGAAAAAAGTAACTTTGACTTGTCCCCAGTAGATCAATCGCCGCCAGCTCTGTCCCCAGTAGTTACTCCATATGCAGTATCGATGCCAACACCGACACCAACACTCGAGCCAGTGCGTCCATCAGTGCCGTTATCACAAACAGTAAAACCAAGTGCAGGTATTGCTTCGTATCAAACAGGATCCCAGCTCAGTACCCCAATTCAAAAACAAAGTACACAACCTCAACAGGTCACAAGTAATGCTCCGTCACCAGTAAGTGACATGAATATTGTGACAGGAGTATCGAGTATGTCAGCAAATAATGTAAACCTAGAAAAAAACTCAGGTCGAGTGACAAAAAAAATGGAAGTTAGAACTATGGATGATGGTCGTATTGCTGCGGGGGACGTTATATTTAATGATGAAAAAAAAGGTGCAGCCTCGGCATTAAAAAAAGTTTTTATTGTCGTACTAGTACTCGCTTTTCTTACGGGTTCTGGAGTGTATGCTTATATGCAATTTGTAAATCCGTTTGTTCTTATGTCAGATGAAAGTTTGCTTGCAGTTTCGTTTGCGAATTTTGCTGAAAATGCAAATAATTTAAATATGCAATCAAAATTTGAATTATACACAGTCGATGAACTTGTGCTGGCTTTTGCAGTCGATACTACTCAAAAGACCGAAAATCAAAAATTAAGCGCACTTAATCTGCGAATGTATGATTTTGTTATAAATCCTGAAAATAAACTTTTTGCATTACCTGCTGACACTTCGTTGTCTCAATCACCTTTAGTAAATGAAGATGCTGTGAAAGAGGAAATAGAGGATTCCGCAGCAATGCAAACGCCAATGTCATTGCAAACGCCAATGCCAGCGTCTTTTGTCAGTAATGAAATGCAGTCAATAATTGAGGATATTGATGTTCGATTTCTTTTTTTGAATAATATATTGTACGCATATCCCGGAACGCTTTTGAAACAGATTCCATCTCTTTTTTCGGTTGATCAATCGATAATTGATTCCTTGTTTGAAACATGGATTGTCTTCGATGGTCTTGAGGCTGGGGAGGGAATTGCAGAAAATCTAAGTATCGATGTTACTGCGGATGGTGTCAGAGGAGTAGTAGATGTATTCAATAGAGAAAATCTACCGGAGTACACACTCACGAGCTCTGTGAAGGATAAGGAAAAATATTTAAATATCAACTTTATGCCCGAGTCTACAGAATTTTTTATTAGAAAAATTCTTGCAGAGTCAGGGATTGATTATTCACAAGAAGATCTTGGTGCAATTGCTGATTTTCAGTATCAGGTAAATATCGAAATTGTTATTGCTTCATCTAAGCAAATAAAGAATATAAAAATAGAAGCGCTTGATAGTAAGGAGAATATAAAAAGTATTATTCGTGCAGATTTCGTATCCTTGGATGATAATCTTCCGCCGATTATGGTACCAGAGAAAGTGATTACTCTGGAGGAATTATTTCAACAAATAATGTTAGATATAGAAGATGTGTCTCTTCCTTTTGAGCCAGTGTCTGTCGCTCCGCAATTATAATCCGAGGTTTTTCAACAGTGTCTGTCGCTCCTCGTGCGTCAAAGCGCGTCCTTGGCTCGGTCGCATCGGACCTAATTTAACATGCATAATCCGAGTCCGTCGAAGCTTGCGTACTTGATACCCAAGAGCTGCACACATTCGACGAATTTGATGCTTCTTTCCTTCAGTAAGCACGATTGAAAAAGCAGTATCGCTATCCTTTATCATTTTTGTTTTAGCAGGCTTTGTCATGTAGCCTTCAATACGAACACCAGACGCTAGTTTTCTCAGAGCCGTAGGACGAACTCTCTTATCTACAGTTACGACATACTCTTTCTCATGGCCACTTTCGGGACTCAGAAGGCGATTTACTATACGACCATCATTACTTAGTAGCATGAGGCCTTCAGAGGCTTTGTCGAGTCTTCCCATTGGGTACATTGCTTTCTTTGTCTTAAAAATATCCTCAACACTTTTTTCTCCAGGTTTTGGATTGTGGGATACAACGCCGATTGGTTTATAAAATGCATAGTACTGATAGTGATCAGCTGCGGTAGCTACTTCGTTGGTTACTTCAACGACGTCGCCCTCGGCGACTCGTTGTCCAATTTCGGCAACTTCTCCGTTAATATTTACTTTTCCAGATTTAATATACTCGACAGCTTTTCGGCGTGAACAGTATCCCTTGAGGGCAAGGTAGTGATTAATAACAACGTTGTTTTTTTCAGCACCTTTGTCGTTATTTACATCACCACCCCCTCCTTTTTTTTGTTTGCTATTTCGTATCATTGAGAGCAAGACTATACCTTAATCCGTAGAGTAAGTAAAGAGCAAGTACGAGGAAGAGCCATTTAATATCGCCAAGAAAGTAGAGTGCGATAGTGGCAATAATAGGGCTGATCACATAGGCTGTTGGCTGGAGAATTCTAAAAAAACTAATAGTGTTGATATCAGTTACATCAATTTTCTTGAATATGTAAATTTCTGACATCACCTCAACCATACTTGCTCCGACTCGTGTCATGAATATAATACTTACCCAAAGAATAAAGTTTGGAATTTGAGGTGCAAACACAAAGGCAGCACATGCTATGGCCATGACAACAAAGCCAAGTGACATAAATTCTTTCTCTCCATAACGATTGTCTGCTAATTTCCCAAGCCAATATTCGAGAAGAACAAATGGAATAAGTCCGAGCCCTATAATAAGGGTTGTTGCTTGCCAAGTAAATCCGATAGTATTGTGTAAGAAGAGAGGTGAGTAAATTACCATCCATGCGAAAAACACTCGAAGCATAAAGGCGCACAAAAGTGCAAAGAAAATATCTTTTTCTTTAATAATTTGTTTAGTTTGCAGGAAAAACGATATTCGCTTGTATTTCGGGTCTCCGAAATTACCGAACGATCGCGCACCAAGAATGATGGCTGGAATAAGAATAAGAATTGAAAAAGCGTACACTTTCCAGTAACTATCAATACCTATAAGGAGGCTTGCTGCGATTGGCCCTAAAATAAAACCTAAATTTTGAAACGTAAGTGATGTACCTCTTGTTCCGCCAGTCTTTTCATCGCACGATGAGCTTTCGAGAAATACGTCCAGATTAAAGAATATAATGGCTGTTGATATGAAGTGTAAAAAAAATGAAAACATCACAACGGTCGGGTGAATTGCGGTGAGCATTCCTACAAGAGCAAAAAGTTCTCCAAACATTGCCAGCATAAAGAGATTGTAATTTCCAATTTTTGGAAGAAGCTTTCGGACAAGGAGAACACCACCTATTGTGATGAGGGAAGCTACGGTGTAGATCATGCTCACCCCTGTCGCAGAGAAAAAGGTCGAAAGAAATCCAGAGTTGATATAAAAAGTGGGTGAAATATGTAACACAAAAAGCAGCAAGAAAATAAATACTGAAGAGTGTTTAATGACTTGATGCTTCCTATGACGGTGACCTAAGAGTGTAAACATGCCGTTTTAGTATACACTATTTTTTTTCTAAACCAGAAGTTTTTTGTGTTCTTTCGGGATTACACTCCGAGAATAACAGGAATCACAAGCGGACTTTTTGCAGTTTGTTGGAAGAGATACTTTGTCATGTCATCCGCGACAATCTTCTTGAGTTCTTCAAAGTCTACCGGGTTCATTTTCTCTGCTCGTGTTTCGATAATTCGTTTGATTCGACGTCGAGATTCATGAAGGATGTCTTGAGACTCGCGAAGGTATATAAATCCTCGAGAAATAATATCTGGAGATTTCTTGAGCTTCTTAGTCTTTACGTTAAGGCTTGCAACGATAACAAAGATACCAGCTTCTGAGAGTGATTGTCTATCTCGAAGAACAACTTCTTGAATATCACTTACGGTGAACCCATCGATTGTAACAACATCGTGTGGTGCGCGAACAGCAAGTTTCTTAATAGATTTTCCGTCAGCTGCAATTTCTATAATCGCACCGTTATCAGGCACAATAACATTCTCTTCTGGAGCGCCAAGCTTTTTCGCAAGCTCAGCATGCAATCGAAGCATGTAATGGTTACCATGAAGTGGAATAAAGAATTTGTAGTTAACTTGATTGTGAATCCAGCCGAGCTCCTCTCGGTTACCGTGTCCTGAGGCATGAATATCAGAATCAAGATATGTAATAATCTTTGCTTCTGATCGGTAAAGATTGTCCTTGAGCCGAGTTACTGCATTGTGGTTTCCTGGAATAATTGATGAAGAGAGAAGTACTGTATCAGCTGGTCGCAACTGCACATTTTTGTGACTCTTGTTAGACATTCGCATAAGAGCAGCAAATTCTTCACCCTGAGCTCCTGTTACGAGAAAGATAAGTCGATCAGCAGGCACTGATTCAGCTTCGCTCATGGGAATAAGAACATTTGTTGCTTTGATAAGGTTGAGCTGCTTTACAATCTCAACGTTAGATTTCATACTCCGCCCCTCGACAACAACTTTTTTGTTATACTTTTCAGCAAATTCAAGAATTGCAAGAATTCGCTCTACTTGAGATGCAAAAGTAGCAATGATAAGTCGTCCAGTACTATCTTTGATAATCTTTCCGATGTTGTCTACTACAACACTTTCAGAAAGCGACCATCCTGGTTTTTCAACAGACGTGGAGTCCATAGTCAAAAGCAATGTATCTTTTCCGTGAAATCGTTTGTACTGACCTACCTCTTCTTCAGTCGGTATTCCTTCAATGTTGTCGACTCGCACGTCTTCGATAAACACAATATCACCATGAGGTGTATCAATTATGAGTCCCATTGAGTCGGGAATAGTATGAGAAATTGGGAAAGTTTTTACTCGAATATTTCCAGCAACGACAGTTTCATCTCCATCGAGAACTGTGAGGTTGAGCTTTGGAAGCTGAGGGAATTCAGTATGACGTTTTTGAATCATGATTGCACCGAACTGTCGTGAGTAAATATGAGGGTTTCCAATTTTTTCAATAAGAAAAGGAAGTCCACCGATATGATCGAGGTGACCATGAGTAATAAATATTCCTCGAATTTTATCCTTTCGCTCTTCAAGATATTTTGTATTCGGGAGAATGTAGTCGATTCCCGGTGTTAGTTCATCTTTGAATTGGAAACCCGCATCAATAACAATGATATCTTCACCGATTTCGATTGCTGTCATGTTCTTTCCGACTTCCTCTACTCCTCCGAGTGGAATAATTCGGATTACTCCTGGGGCGATAGTGGGAATATTTGCAGGCTGCGCTTTTTGTTTGATTCGAGCAGCTGGCATAGGACGACGAACTTGTCGCCTCACCTTTGTTGCTGTTGAAGGCTGTTGATCACGAAACTGTGGACGTCCTCCCGAGGGTCGCGACTGTCGTGCACCACCTGAATTATTTAGTCCAGACTGTCCGTTACTACTATGAAATGGCCGCCGTCTATTTCGGTTCTCGTTGTGAGCAGGTTGTCGTGAAGAAGTATTTCCTGATTGTCCTTGTTGATTATTATTTGAGTTGTTGTTTATTGGTTCCATATTTTTTTTGTTACTGTTTAATTTTTAGTAAGGTGATTAATTGTATAATTTTTTAATAAATGGCCAGACCGAATCTGTCTCTGTGTACCATGTATGTATAAGTGAAAATCTTTCTGAGCTGTTAATAATAAAATCTGGAATTGATATAGTATTTTTTTCAGGATACGTATATTTATAATAAGGACTAAAGAGAAAGAGTGCCGGAGCATCAATTTCTATTTCTCTATTAAATACAGCATACAGCTGAGCGCGCGTTGCGTCGTTTTGCTCAGTGCGCAAATCCGTCAACGCTTTATCCACATCAATGTTCGTATATTGTGCGATGTTAAGCCCCGGGTCGTTTCTCTGTGACGAATGCCAGAAAGAATAAATATCAAGACCGTGAGGAAGTACTTGCCCAAACAATAATCCTTCATAATCTCGCGGACGAATAATTCTTTGTGTCAGGTCGATAGAATCGTATACCTCTATATTCGCATCAATTCCAACTTTGCGCCACTGACTTATTAAATATTCACCAACCGCAACAAGTTGCGGTACATCTGCTGTCGTAAGAGTAAAAGTGATGGTTTCTCCGTCTTCATCCTCAAGTAAGCCTGTAGACTCATTAGATGAATAACTCAAGTCTTCAAAAGCATTTCGAGATATTTGTATTCCAGTAGAAGATGCTGCATCTTGAGAGTCAATTAATTCGTAGGGATACAGGCTTGCGGGAACTGCGCCCGTGAGTTTTTCGGCATTTCCATCAAGCACGTTTTCTATGAGCTCTTCTTTGTCAATTGCAAGCATAAAGGCTTCACGAATGGCATTTTTTGCAAAAAGAGGTGCTTCATTTTGATTAAGATACACTGCGAATATTCGAGGGAGTGTCCCCGAGTACGAAGTGCTACCACTCCTCGTTGCACCGATGCTGTATGCGCTGTCGAGTTGTCCTTTAGTATATGCGTCTTGGACAGCGAGCATGTCAGAATAGAGCTCTATTTTAAATGTCTCTATGTATGGTTTTCCAAGCGCAAAGTTATCAAATGCTCGAAGTGTGTACTGTGTAGGAACGCCATTAGACTCTTTGATATTTGAAACTTTGTATGGTCCAGAGCCAATAGGTCGTGTATTAAATTCACTAAAAAGGAAATCTTCCACAGGTACCTTTTCCCAGATATGTTTTGGCATAATTCCGAGAGTGAGGTTATGTGCAAACGGAGCGTACGCCTCTGAGATGGTGAAGGTGATTGTGCGAGCATCGTTTTTTTCTGCAAGGACACTATTCCAAGTAGATTGTACGGTAGATTTGATTGCAGCGTTTTGTGCCAAAGCTATTGTATAAAGGACATCATCCGCTGTTATAGGTGTTCCGTCGTGAAATGTAATGTCTTCCTTGAGTGTTACTGTGTAGACTGTTCCATCTTCATTTATTTCATAAGATGTGGCAAGATCATTTTGAAGACCACCTTCTTTGTCGAGCCGCAATAGTCCAGAGTAAATAAGTATTGTAAGATCACGGTCTACATCTTTTTGTGCGAGAAGGGGATTAATAAAGCGTGGAATTCCAGCAATACCTTCAGTCAAATCACCGCCTTGTCGAGGAAGTGAAGAAAGATTTTTTTCATTCATATTAATAAAAATACCTAAAAGGGATGTTGCCAATATGACAACCGCTCCAAAGAAGAGGGTTTTTTCAGCAATGCTGAATGAAAGAATTGTTTTTTTGAGATGACGAAATGATACAAGTCGTCGTGGCTGAACATTTTTCACGTGTTAATACGTTATGTTTGTATATTGTGCTATAGAAATCTCCAGAATTTCATATCAGAAATTTTGCTTCAGAAATATTCAGAAATTATGAGAGAAGGAATACAGAAAATGAGACAACAACAAAAAGGATAGCAACAATTTTTGTTGCACCAAAGATTGTTTTCTCGGCTCCGCGTCGTGTGTGGAATGATTCTGTTTCACCACCACCTCCACCAAATGCGCTCCCAAGCGCGGCGCTTGTATTTTGAAGTAAAATTCCTACTACAAGTAGCACGGCAAGGAATATCTGAATGTATATCAAGAGATTCATAGTGTTCCTATAGGATATCATAATTACTTCGCTTTGCAATAGCTTTTATTTTGGTATAATACAAGGGACTTATTAAATAGAGAGATAACATTATTTTATGGCAATAACAACAATTATTCTGATAGTTCTCGCGATTCTTGTAATCGTGGGAATTGCAATTTACAACAAACTTGTGCGATTACGAACCCAAGCAACTGAGGCATGGTCTGATATTGATGTGCAGATGAAGCGACGATATGATCTTATTCCAAATCTTATTGAAACAGTGAAGGGGTACATGACTCATGAGCGAGAGACTCTGGAGGGTGTTACTTCGATGCGAACCGCTGCGATGGGAGCAACTAATCCAGCTGAGCAAGCAAAAGCTGAAAACATGCTGACAGATACTCTAAAGTCTCTTTTTGCAGTAGCAGAAAACTATCCAGATCTTAAGGCAAACGAAAACTTTATGGAATTGCAACGAGAGCTTTCTGATACTGAAAATAAAATTCAGGCATCACGACGATTCTATAACGCAAATGTTCGAGATCTTAATATTGCAATTGAAACATTTCCTTCAAATATTTTTGCAAAGATGTTTGGTTTTGTACAGCGAGAATTCTTTGAGCTTGACGAAGCAGAAGCAGCTGCAAAAAATCCAGTTCCTGTTTCTTTCTAATTTTTCGACAATAGTGTTTATAAAATTAATTTAAGTATCATTTACGATGGCTGCAACACTCTATTCAATTCAATCTGCTAATGTTCGCAAGACATGGTTGCTGATGATTATTTTCACAGCTTTCGTTGTTGCGGTTGCATGGGCATTCAATATGTATTACGGACAACCCTTCTTTCTCTACATCGGGGTTGTTATTAGTGTCACCATGAGTTTCATCAGCTATTGGAAGTCTGACAAGATTGCACTCAGTATTGCTGGTGCCAAACCTGCAAAGAAAGAAGAATATTACGACCTCTATACTATGACTGAAAACCTCGCTATTACAGCGGGACTTCCGATGCCACGATTGTATGTGATTGCTGATAGTGCACCAAACGCTTTTGCGACAGGTCGCGATCCTGAGCATGGTGTTGTGGCTGTGACACAAGGACTTCTCGATATGCTCGATAAGTCAGAAATTGAAGGAGTTGTCGCTCACGAGCTTGCTCATATTAAAAATAGAGATACGCTCCTGCAAACAGCGGTCATTGTTCTTGTTGGACTTTTGTCGCTCCTTGCAGACTGGTTTCTGCACATCTCGTTATTTGGAGGAGGGAATCGAGACAATAAGTCTGGTCCACTGGCGATTGTCGGAATCGTATTGATTGTGCTTTCGCCGATTGTGGCAACTATTATCCAGTTGAGTATTTCTCGAAGACGAGAGTACTTGGCTGATGCGAGCGCTGCTCTGATGACTCGATATCCAGAGGCACTTGCAAATGCACTCCTTAAAATCGAAGGAACCCACCAAGATACAAAAAAAGCTCACAGCGCTACGGCTCATCTCTATTTTTCAAATCCATTTAGAAGTAAGGAAAAGCAAGGTTTTATACAGGGACTTTTCCAAACTCATCCACCAACTGCAAAGCGCGTTGCGAACCTGCGAGGAATCGATGTGGAAGAAATTAAGTAATAAAAAAAGTCACCGAGGTGACTTTATGATGTGACTGCGGCTTCCTTGAGGAAGCCTTTTTTGCGGAGATGGTCCGCAAAGCAATCAAAGCAAATCTGATGAATTTCGATAAGTCCATCGGGTTCAGTGTTCGAGTGAGTCTCTTTCGTTTCGAGCGCGAGCGCGAGCTTTTCGGCAATGAATTTAAATCCTTCTCCGGTGATACTATCTGCTGAAAGATTGAAATCATTACTGATTGCGCGGCCGAAGCTCACGAGGAGGTCCTCGTGGAAGCCGCAATGGCCAATCTTGATATTGAATTGCTTACGTCCCTTGGGAAGGTGCAACTCAATGGTGCCATGCCATTCGGGAAGTTCTTGAGGAGGAGCTCCTTCGAACTCTTTTTCAACGAGGATTTTGCGTACCTCGAGTGTTATGATTGGCTTATATCGCCTCTCAAACATTTTGAGGGTGCAGAAGGGAAGGCCTTGTGTGATCCGCTTTTCTAATTTTGTCGTTTCCATATCTGTTTTTCAGCATACTCTTTTTAACTTTTTTTTCAAGTATATTTTGGTATACTATACGTATATGAAAAAAGGATTAAATATAGCACTCACAGCATTAATAGTTTTAGTAATCGGTTCAATAGTATATGCAGTAACAACACAACAGGCAGACTCTGGAGAATATAATGAATTTACACAATGCGTTGTAGACTCAGGAGCAACATTTTATGGAGCATTTTGGTGTCCACATTGCATTGATCAAAAAAGAATGTTTGGCCGTTCTCAGAAAGCACTTCCGTATGTGGAATGTTCAACACCAGATAGAAAAGGTCAAACACAGGTGTGCGTAGATGCTGAAGTTCAAAGTTACCCAACATGGGAATTTGCAGATGGATCACGAGAGACGGGTGCATTGCCACTTGGTGTGATAGCAGAAAAAACAGGTTGCGCATTACCATCAGATGATGATAAAGAGGATGTGGTAAGTGAAGATCAGTTAGTAAACGAAAATGAAGCTGTAAACGAAAATGAAGCTGTAAACGAAAATGAAGCTGTAAACGAAGATGGGGTTGTAAACAACTAATAAATAATTATGACACTCGACGCACAAACAATCGGAATAATATTTGCCATAGGAACCATTATTATTCAGATAGGCTTGTTGATTATCTTGCTTGCACTTTTGTGGAAAAAAGATGGTAAGATTATTGGATTTGTTCAAAAATATGCGCTTTGGCTGGTATTGTTTACCTCTCTGGCTGCATATGTCGGAAGTCTTACATACTCAGAATTTCTTGGCTACACTCCATGTAAGCTGTGCTGGTTCCAAAGAATATTTATTTATCCACAAGCGATTATTGCTATTGTTGCGTTGTGGACAAAGGATTATAGAGCCCTCAAATACACATTTGCACTTTCTGTAGTCGGTATTCTTTTCTCGATAAATCACTACTTCCTGCAAATGACAGGAACCAGTCTCGTACCATGTTCCAGTGTTGGGCAAAGTTCAGCCTGTGGAGGAACTTATATTAAAGAGTTTGGTTACATAACAATTCCCATGATGTGCATGACACTGTTTGCATATAGTCTTGTTGTTTCAGGAATTGGGTTGTTTGTGAAAAAATCAGCCATCAAAAAAAATGAAAATGAAGACGAATAGTGAAATTACTGATCCAAAGATAGTTTCTTTTGCGCTCAAACTTATTTTTAAATTATTTGTAGGGCTCGTTGCAATAACCCTACTCATTCTCCTTATTACAAGATTTGAACTTGGTTCAGGCGTGCGAGATACTGCTGCTGAATTATTTGCGTTTCAAAAAACATACGGTGAGCTTGCAGAGGTCGGTGTGAGTATTCTTATAGCAGATACTGATAAAAAAAGGATAAATGGCCTCAGCGGTTTTGACTCTCTTAGAGAGAATCAAACAATGCTCTTCAAATTTGATGAGGTCGGTAGTCATGTATTCTGGATGAAGGATATGAATTTCTCGATTGATATTATCTGGATGGATGAATATTATAAAATCCTTTATATTGAAGAAAATGTTTCGCCAGCAACCTATCCTCGAAGTTTTGGTGGAGATGTTGCATCAAAATATGTTCTTGAGACTCGAGCTGGTTTTGTAGAAGAGCACGCAGTGAAAATGGGGGATGTGTTGCAAGTATTATAAAAATACAATACAAGTTTATTGCTTAAACCTATATTAAGTGTTATAATGTTTTAGGTCACATTATGTAATCGCTGTGTATAGGTTAGTTTTGCTAGCTTATATGTAGAGGAAAGTCCGAACACTCCTGCGTTGGAAATACTGAGTATTTCATAACACCGTAGAGCCATGTAGTGGGTAATACCCATCGAGAGTAATCTTAGTGGTGCGAGCAGAGACGGATGCGAGCGAAAGCGAGCATCTATCCTTCGGGATAAATCTCTATGGAAACATAGAGGGTGAAACGGCTAAATCCGTACACGAGTGCAAGACCGTACTTGAGCAATCAAGAGAGTCGCTTGAGGGTGATGGTAACATCATTCCCAGATATATGATTACGACAGGTGCAATATTTGCGCTTGTACAGAATTCGGCTTATAGATGTGATACAAAAAGAAAAAGCGCCCTTCGGGCGCTTTTTCTTTTTTTGTGTAAAACTTTCGTACTTATGTATAAATTATGAGTATAATGACTTTATGAAATATATATTTACAAAATTGAGTACTCTTACATTATTCGTATTATTTATAGTAATCTCTCTCGTGCAACCAACGGTCGCAGGAGCACAGTTTGGCTACCAACTCTATGTTTCAGATATAAAAGTAGAAAAACCTATTTACAACATAGGCGAAACAGTGCAAGGGAAGTTTACAATGTTTAATGTCTCAGATATCAGTCAGTCAGATATATATTACACCATCTCATCAGGACCATATTCAAGCGAAACACTTTCGCTCCTAGCAAAACAATCCCCTACAGACAAGATTGGACCACTCTATCTCCTGGGAAAAGCAAAACAAATCATCCCTTTTTCATACACTCTCCCCGCATCGGTTGATGGAGAAGGTGCAATCGAAATCACCGCAATGCTCAAAGACGGCACATTTCTTGCACAAGGAAATGTGCCTATCGATATTGCAGGAATAGCAACACAAGATATCGCAGTAGTACTTGGTGCACAAGTACTCATTCCAGAAGTTGAAGAATTCATCAGTCCTACAATTGGAGTAACAATATACGAAGGTGAGACAGCATCATTTGAATACGTTCTCTCGCTAACACAAGAAGAGCACATCATCACACCTACACTGCGACTATATGACAGGACAGATACTCCAGAAAATCTTCTCGACACTATCGTACTTGATCCTGTCACAACAAAAGTAGGTGGAGATTCGATACATACAGTAGAGCTTCCTACACAAGATGTGGCACCACTTGTGTATTTTGGAGTACTTTCATTTGCATCAGACACTATACAGGTTGCACCTATCGGAGTACGTTATATTATCGCGGGACCCATCGCAACTGTACGAAACATCACCACAGAATCACTCGAAGTAACACAAGGGGATACATTCGATGCAACAGTGACGTATGGTGGACAACCACTTGATGAGCTACGACCAGAACGACAAACCGAGTCACAAATTGTCACTCTTGCGGTCACCGCAGTGAACGAGAAAAATGAACAAGTGGCAGCGACACAAATGTCAATTGATCTTGCAGACGATGCACGATCAATCACTCTTTCTCTCACCGCAGAACAATCTGCAGAAAAACTCCTCTTCTTCGCACAAATCACAGATGCAAATGGAGAAGTACTTGATACATATGACACACAGCTTCCATCACTTGATGAAGTCAAAGACCAGCAACCTTTGATTTCTGCAAATAACAAGATGAGTCCGCTCGCCATATCATCACTCATCCTGCTTGCTATGGCACTTATCTTTCTGCTGATTACTTTCAAGAAAAAACAACAAATGCGTGCACCAATTGCTATTATTGCTCTTGGACTTGCTCTAACTGCCAGTATCTTCTATGCAGGGGATGCGAGGGCGTGGGAAGTGGTGAGTAGTTATCGTTTTGAAAACAATCAGTATTTGGGAATCACCGCAGTATCATCACCACTTCCTCCTGAGGTAGATAGCTATGATCCAGGAGAGAGAATTAACTTAAGTATTAATTATGCATATGGAGATTGTAATAATGAACCAGCTAAATTTTTGTTAGGTATTCCACCAACAAATAATATATATTTAGCACCACCGGAAACGTTAACTAGTACAAGTGGCAGGTATGACTGGTGGAACACTAACGCTAAATATACAACTAGGGAAGGGTGGGCAGGTTATATTGGTAGCTACGCGAGTGTAAACGAATTTATTAGTCAATCTGGAGCTGATTATTCAGAACAATTAGAAACTCAAAAGTTAAAAGAATTAACAGAGCAACTCAGAACGATATATTTAGAATATAAAACAAACTTAGGTTCTGTTGAAACAAAAATAATTACTAAAGTAGCCTATGCCTCACCGTACGGAAACGTGTTGGCTTATAATTTCTCACCTTCTTTTACTGAGATTATAAATAACGACCCTCGAGTTATTGATTTAAAGACTCAGATTTATAGCCAAATTCCAAACATGCTGGGAGAATTACAACGATACAGTAATAGTAAAAATGAAATGCTAAGAATCGAATGGGGGGGCAAAGATTGGATGAATGATTACGAAAAGCAGTGGATACTTGCCCTTTTTAACTGGTTTTCTCAGCCAAAAATTTCTGGCAGCGTAAAAACCCACGAAAATCTATATGCTCAAGGATTTGTAAGTCGAACCTATACCCTCCCTCAAGAACCTGGATTTCATGAAATTTATTTTTATGCACACCAAGACGCAAATACTGGAGTTCGAGATGTAACGGGAAAGCAAACTATCTGTGTCCGCGGAAAAAATACAACAGACCCTAGTAAAACTTGTGATGAGGGCCCTGCTCAAGTCTGCCCATTCCTCGACGGTAACTATACAGAAGAAGGAGGTGTCATCTCTAAGGACGGTGTGCCAACAAACCTTACCCAGGATGAAACGGGGAAATGTACTCCCAATACGTGCTCACCCCTAGCAGCCCCCGCAAACCTCGGAACAACCTGCGGCTGTGCTGCAATAGGAGAAGTTGGAACATTCCAATGTGACGGAAGTTGCCAAAACCCAGACGGAGTAACTATCCCCGCAGAATGCCTTACCTGCGATAACACACAAGTAGAAGAAGGAGCATGTACAGTTACTCAATGCGGAGAGCTAGTACTAGGATCATACTCTTGTACACAAGCAGGTTGGCAGTGTACTGCAGACGAAGAACAACGCAC
>Ga0105055_10001673_pt1 | contig 35522 bp, 23 predicted proteins | sample BON03_FD_78090 | JGI IMG/M metagenome (GOLD analysis project Ga0105055, IMG submission 78090) | Freshwater microbial communities from Lake Bonney liftoff mats and glacier meltwater in Antarctica - BON-03 | ecosystem: Environmental > Aquatic > Freshwater > Ice > Glacier meltwater | place: Lake... | reverse complement strand
TGTTTTTTCAGTGTATGTAGGTCCATCTTGAAAATCAAACTTTTTGTACTTGATATTCTCATCTGTTGTTTCTAGAACCTCAGCCTCTATATCAACGCCATCTCTCTTAGTTATAATGTCCTGGGCAAATGTCAAATAGGATAAACTGGCACAAAATAACAAAACAAAACTTCTGCTGGTCATAATACGAATGTACCATTTACATATCACTGACAGTAAACCATCGGGTTATAATCTCATTCTAAGCCAAGACTGCAAAAAGGAAATCGATATTTTAAAAGGGGTACGGGGGTGTTAAACAAGAAAAGTAGTTTAGATTTTTTGGTGTTTTATCTGAGACCATCCTATCTGCGATAAATCTATAACTTTCCTGTTATCTGAGACTTTACTCTTCATAACTCTATTAGCTGTACATATATAAGTGTTGGTGTAAATTAAATGGTCTATGTGATTATCATCAGGACAATTGAACATACCACTTTCATCACCAGACCAGAAACTAATCTCAGTGACTTATCAACAAACTAAACGCCTGATAACTAGTTTAATGTGAAACAAAAGGAGACTTGCAACCTATATGTAACCTGAAAAATAAAAAAATCTATAATTATTCGATAATCAAGTAACTATAAGACTTCTTTGTGGAGCGAGAAGCAGAATCCCTCCTCCATTTTATTTCGGCGGATAGACCTCGATTATGGACCGCTCTAAACCAAAAAGAAGACTTGGCAAAAGCCAAGTCCTTCTTTCAAAGTAGCGAGAAGCAGAATCGAACTGCCGACCTCAGGGTTATGAATCCTGTGCTCTAACCATCTGAGCTATCTCGCCATAAGCGGCTGCAAAAGTAAATTTTTATTTTTTTCTACAACCATGTAAACTTCAATATTTTTTATCTATTTACGGCTACTTTGTAAGTAGGGTCTTCTATGATATTTACATCTATAAGCTTATCTGCATTAGACAATAACTCACGACAATCTGCACTAAGGTGACGCAGATGAACCTTCTTACCAACCTTGGCATATCGCTCTGTCAGCTTATTCACCGCTTCTATAGCACTCATATCTGCTATTTTACTTTCTGCAAAGTCTATTACCACTTCTTCTGGATCATTGAGAATATCAAACTTCTGTGTAAAAACAGTAGTACTCGCAAAGAATAGTGGCCCAAATATCTCATAGTGCTTCACCCCTGCTTCGTCTACATGCTTACGGGCTCTAATACGCTTAGCACTTTCCCACGCAAATACCAATGCAGAAATAATCACTCCTACTAGTACTGCTAAAGCTAGATTATGTAAGAATACCGTGACAAGGATCACGACTACCATCACAAAAATATCGTGCTTTGGCATCTTATTAAAAACACGCACACTCACCCACTCAAAGGTACCAATAGCCACCATAATCATAAGCCCTGTAAGTGCTGCTATAGGTACTTGCTCTATCAAGCTACTGCCAAACATCACAAAAACTAGCAACATTAGAGACGCTACAATACCAGACAGTCTTGCTCGTGCACCATTATTAATATTAATAAGACTCTGACCTATCATAGCACAGCCGCCCATTCCACTAAAGAAACCAGTTACAACATTTGCCATACCCTGAGCTACAGCTTCTTTGTTGCCACTCCCACGCGTTTCTGTAATCTCATCTACTAAATTAAGAGTAAGAAGACTTTCTACCAAGCCTACACCCGCTACTATGATCGCGTATGGAAGTATAAGAATAAAGTTAGCCCACGTAAGGTCTACAGAAGGTATATGAAATGGCGGAAATCCTCCTTTTATAGAAGTAACTCCATTGTCCATTTGCACTAAAATATCTTTAACATTAGGTGTATCAATATTTAGAAAATAAACCAATCCGAAAACCACTAAAATTGCCGCTAATGAAGATGGTACAACTTTAGTAAGCTTAGGTAATCCCCAAATAATAAGCATCGAAAGCAGCACTAGTCCTACCATAATAAGCTGCGGTGTACCTGTCATCCATTCCATCATTCCCGCTGCATTTTTAGTTTTGAAGTAGTTGAGTTGAGACATGAAAATCACGATAGCCAAACCATTTACAAAACCGAACATCACAGGCTGAGGAACCAGTCGTATAAACTTTCCTAGTTTTAAGAAACCTGCCGCCATTTGAATAATACCGGCTAATACTACTGTAGCAAATATGTACTCTACTCCGTGCGTTTTGGCTAGAGCTACTATCACTATGGCAATAGCACCTGTAGCACCGGATATCATCCCTGGTCTACCACCAAATATACTGGTAATCAAACCAATAGAAAAGGCTGCATATAATCCAGTAAGCGGATTTAGACCTGCTAAAAATGCAAATGCAACAGCCTCGGGAACCAACGCTAAAGCTACGGTAATGCCAGAAAGCACTTCAGTGGTATAGTTGACTTTTTGTCTGAAATCGAATAGATTTAAGTATTTTTTCATTGATAATATTGGTCGTTTTTACTAAGGAAGGTGCAATAGTAAGAGTCTGTGTAGTCTTTATAGACAAATCTACCTTTTTAATTAACCGATTGTTTTGGCTCTACCAAAATCATCTTCTCTTTATCTACCTTCACTAGTCCTGGAGTTGCTCCTTTAGGTTTACGGATATATTTACGATCGGTATATATAACAGCGGCTAGCAACTCACTCTTTGCTTTAGAATAAAACGCAGCGATACAGGCTACTTTTTCTATGGTAGATATCGGAATCTCTTTCCTACCTGGGTTTCTAATAATCACATGTGAACCACTTACATCCTTGGCATGCAGCCATAAGTCAAACTTAGTGGTATGACTGCGAAGTAATTCATCATTATCCTTGGCCCCTTTCCCGATTCTAATCTCAAAACCATCAACAGCAGTACTTCGATATGGCACACGCAATTGATGCTGACTGTCTTTCATTTCAGATACCTTACGGATTTCTTTTAAACTTTCTAATTCATCAAAATCGGCTATTTCAATCTCTTTAGCCACGACTTTCTGAGTCATTTCATTCAAATGCTTTTGGGCATAATTCCGTTGCTTACTTTCATTTTTACCTTTTTTATAATATCGCTCTGCATTCGCTTGTGGTGTGAGCGTTTCTTGCAATTTTATAATCACTTCATTTTCTCCATCAAAAGAAGTCAATGTAACCTGCTTAGCTCTTTTCTCTATTTGCCACATGTTAGCCATGAGCAGATCTGCTTTTTCTTTGTATGAGCTGGCCCTATTAAGCTCAGCAAGGCCTCTTTCTGCAGATTTAAGTTTCTTGTTCAGGTTTGATAAATCCTTAGTTAGCTTGCCTTTATGACTGGACTTCGTCTGATTATATACTTGATGAGAGATGTACAGTCTAGCATGCTGATCCAGAGCATCTAGCACATTATCAAACTCCGCTATATTCTGCTCTTCACTTACGTAGTCCAGCGTATATTTTTTTTCTCCTTTATTTAAAAATAACTTTTGGTTTAATACTTGAGACTTGAGTTCTCGCAGCATAAGTGCTTTGTGCTCGATACCTGCATCATTAAAACCTGTGTTTTGCAATGACTCTGCCTCTGAGTAAGATAAGAACTTAAGATCTTGCACTGTTTTATTCCCAATCTCAAAAGAGTGTTCTGGCTCGTCTTCTATTTTAGTAATTTTAGCAGGAAATGACTCTAACCACTCGCCATCCCTATAATGCGTAACTTGTCCAAATCTACCAAACAAATGAAACGTAAGCACTTCACCTTTTTTAAACTTTATTTTGAATATTCGATCATATGGAAAGCACTGTACAGAGTTGACTTTCTTACCTTTTAATGTTTTATAAACGGCTAATCTATTCTTTTTTTGAAGTTTCTCTGAGTCTGGAATTTGAAAATACGCTTGTCCTTGGTAAAAAGAAACCTTTAAGACTATGGGCTCAAAAACGAGATAAATATCACTTATAGAAGTGGAGAATACGTCAATTAAAGTACGTCCATCCAATACCATTTTCAAGTCATTGGCTAATCGTTCTATGAGGAAAGCATTCATACTTTTTTAGACGAATAGAAGCTTAGATTCTAAGAATATTAACACCTTCCACCTTTCTATCAGTTTGACATTTATGTGTTAAAATTCTCCGAATACATCTGTCAAACACTCGCAGCCATCTTCTGTGATCACGATGGTATGCTCAAACTGAGCTGAGAGTTTATAGTCTCTCGTACGAGCAGTCCAACCGTCTTTTTTATCTATAATACATTCTGGGACACCTTCGTTTATCATAGGCTCTATGGTAAATACCATGCCTGGCTTCATGCGTTTGCCCGTATTTTTCTGACCTACGTGACTTACTTCTGGCTCTTCATGAAATTTCAACCCAACACCGTGTCCACAAAACTGCCATACTACGCCGTAGCCTTTGCTTTCAGCATATAGCTGTATTTCGTATCCTATATTACCAAACCGATTACCAGGTTTACATTCCTTTACGCCTATAGCTAGGCATTCACGCGTTACATCTATGAGGTTTTGTGCATTTTCAGAAACTTCACCCACAGTATACATTCTGCATGTATCACCAAAGTATCCGTTTAATATCGTGGTAACATCTACATTTAATATATCCCCATCTTTAAGTTCATACTCATTAGGGACTCCATGACAAATCACTTCATTCACACTGGTGCACACTGCCCCGCTAAAAGCAGGAGAGCCGTGAGACTTATAGCCAAGAGTGGCTGATGTAGCTCCGTGATCTGTGATGTACTCTAGCGCCTTATCATTGATAAACTTAGTAGTATTTCCTGCTACTGCAAACTGCTCTAAGTGCTTCAGCACATTCGCTGAAAGTATAGATGCCTTTCGTATCCCCTCTATTTGCTCTTTGGTTTTTATCTTAATTGCCATTACTCTTACTAAAGGTGCGAAGGTAGAATGCAATGCTTGAATAATAGAATTATTGGAAGATTGAATGTTTTTAAATACAACTACCGCACAATGAATACCTAATACTAGATGAGAAGATATATGTCACATTAGTAAAAGGTCAGCTTCTAACTCCAGTAAAACTAACTAGGGTCTACTGAAAAAAGATAAAATAGCACTTTATATTGCTTATCTTCAATATATTACGTTTTAAAAACAGTGTTGTTATTAGTATAAAAATGCAAGGAAATATGCTGTAAACTGTGCAACTACCTGCATTTGTCATTTTGCCTTTTCGGCAAAATATGTTCTCAGAAGACCCTAACTAATTATGAGGTATATTAAGATAAAGAGGAATCCTATGATTTGAATTTCACAAGAAGAGAAATAGACGGCTATGTCTTTATATACGAGTAAGATATAAACAGAGATAAGGATTTGATATTTAAAAAATTAGTTCTTTTATCACATTCTTCTATCCTTCAAAAAAGGAAGCTTCTCGCGAGTAGTTTCTATTTCCTTTTTATCTAGTGAGATTTCTATTACTTCTTCTTTTAGCGAATGAGCCAGTTGCTCTCCGCTAGGGGAGTATACCGAGCTATGACCCGGATAGTAAAATGCTTTTCCATCTTTATCCAACTGTTCTCCTACCCTATTACACGCTAATACATAGGCTTGGTTTTCTATTGATCTGGCTTGAAGCAAGGCATCCCAATGTGCTATGCGTGCACTTGGCCAGTTAGCTACGTTTAGCAGTATATCGTACTCAGAATCATTGAAAGAGGTGTAGGGAAAACGTAAATCATAGCATACCGTCGTGCGAATCTTAAAATCTTGGACCACCATATCTACCTTAGAGCTGCCAGGTGCTATATGCTCTGGTTCTCCGCCCATGCCGAAGAGATGTGTCTTGTCATAATGGCCTACTACTTCTCCTTTGCTTGCCATAATAAGTCTATTATAGATAACTCCTTCCTCTTTTATCGCTAGACTACCGCAAACCGCAGCATCCATTTGCTTAGAAAATGCCTGCATCCATAAAACGCTGTCACCCTCCATAGTCTCCGCTATAGTAGGATCATCTGTGCAGAAACCTGTCTGAAACATCTCGGGTAATACGACTAAGTCTGCTTGCTTACCCGCTAGAAGCTCTTCTATTTTAGTAAAGTTAGTTTGCTTATCTTTCCAAGCGATATTGAATTGTACGATGGCTGCTTTGAGTATGGACATGAAGGCAAAGCTAACTAAATACAAAATGGAGTATCAATTAATCGCCTATAAAAAACAAAACAGCTCACCTGAAATCACACTAAAATTTAAACACTCTAACCCGTAAACAGAATCACATTATACGGAATCTATAGTAATATCTGACTTTTTTTTTTGATATTTACGATATAAAAAAAGGCCCACTTTCGCAGGCCTTTAAAATCTATTTTCGAATCCTTTAGTCGTCTACATTTCGACTATCGCTCAATGTGACCTATAAAGTAGCGTACTGCTTTTTCACAAACTCAGTCAACTCTTTACCGCTTAATAGGTTATTAGATAATTTAGCTAGGTCTATAGCATTAGCTAATAAGCTAGCTTGCTTTTCTCCTTTTGCTTTCAGTACTTTAGCTGCAAGTGGGTGATTGGTATTCACAGATACAGAATACTTCTCTGGCATCTCGCCAAACATCTGCATGCCACCCATACCGCCCATTTCGCTCATGCGTCTCTCCCACTCACTACGCGTGATGGTGATGAATGATTCGTCTGGACTCATTACTTCTGACACTACAGTATATTTTGATTTATTCACCGCTCCTTCAAAGGCTTCTTTCAACTTAGTGATTTCGTCTTCACTGAGTACACTTTCGTTTTTCTCGTCTTTGTCTATTAGCTTGCTTGCTGTATCTGCATCTACACGTTTGAGCTGAAACTTCTCATTCTTCTGCTCTAGGTTACCTATGAAATGATTATCTATCACCTCGTCTAGCACTAGTACATCGTAGCCTTTTGCTTTCGCCGCTTCTACAAAACCGTGCTGCTTATCCGCATCATTGGTATAAAGAGCAATTCTATTGCCGTCTTTATCCGTTTGGTTTGGCTCTATCTTAGCAATATACTCTTCTATGCTATTATATTCACTCTCGGTATTTTGAAGTAAACAGATCCCTTTAGCTCTATCATAAAACTTGTCATCAGAGAGCATTCCATATTTCACGAAGATGCTGATACTCGGCCATTTTGATTTATAGTCATCAAAATCTGCTTTGTGAAGCTCCGCTAGTTTGTCGGCTACTTTTTTACTGATGTGGCTTGTGATTTTCTTCACAGCTCCATCTGCCTGTAGGCTACTTCTACTTACGTTTAGTGGTATATCTGGACTATCTATGACTCCGTGAAGAAGCATCAAGTACTCTGGTACTATATCTTCCACATTATTGGTCACATACACCTGATTACTGTAGAGTTGTATCTTGTTTTTATTCGGGTCTATTTCCTTTTTTATTTTAGGGAAATAAAGAACTCCTGTAAGGTTAAATGGATAATCTACGTTTAAGTGAATCCAGAATAATGGTGGCTCACTCATAGGATATAACTGACTATAGAAGTCCGTATAGTCTTCGTCTTTTAGTTCTGCTGGATTTTTCTTCCACAGTGGAGCTATTGCATTTACTATCTTCCCATCAAACTCTATCGGAATAGGTAAGAACTTGCAGTATTTATTTAGCAGTTCTTGTACTTTCCACTTTTGAGCAAATTCTATACTCTCTTCATTGATATGAAGAATGATATCCGTACCACGAGTTTTACGCTTTCCTTTGGTGATTTTGAAGTCTGTGCTTCCCTCACATACCCAGTTAGCAGCTTCGGCTCCTTCGGCATGGCTTAGCGAGTGTATCTCTACCTTATCTGCTACCATATAACTCGAGTAAAAACCTAGACCGAAGTGACCAATGATATTGGCATCTTCTTTGGTATCTTTAAATTTTTCTACAAATTCCTCTGCACCTGAAAATGCGATTTGATTGATGTATTTATCTATCTCCTCTGCTGTCATCCCTATTCCATTGTCGCTAATGGTCAGTGTCTTTTTGTCTTCATCTAGACTTACGCTTATTTTAAGTTCGCCTATATCACCTTTTATCTCACCACTTTGGCTCAGTATCTTTAGCTTGTTACTCGCGTCTGTAGCGTTAGAAATCAACTCACGTAAGAAGATTTCGTTATCTGTATAGAGAAACTTCTTGATAATCGGGAATATATTCTCCGTGTTTACTGAAACTTTTCCTTTTTGCATTTTTTATGAATTCTTATTTGATTACCTAATATTCAAAAGGCAGACCAAAGACAATAATGTGACATGGTGGCAGAATACAGTACCTATAATAACCTATAAGTTTAAGCTAAAGTTTAAAGACTGATAGGACCACGGTATAAATAAATACGTCAACAAATGCTATAGTTAATGAACAAAATATTGAATAAAAACTAAAATGCAGCCAACAATAAATGGACTCTTACTTAGTCTTAAAACCTAATTTAAAACTTAGACTTCAATTCAATACAATATCATCAAATGAATCTTCAACATTAAGGTGTAACGTTCTGCAATAATTCCACTAAAATACAAGTTGATTCTCAAACAATTTCTGTGAAATATGATTTTGAATTTATCTATATTCGCTATTAACGCACTGTCGGTCTTATTTTTGGCGCTTACAAGTATCAAATAGAAAGCTAATATTAAATAAAAGTCTCGATGAATTCATTGCTCTATAAATATATATATTCTAGCTATAAGTCGCCTACAAGACGCAAAGGGTTGCTTCTAAGTAGTGGCATCTTTTTCATATTAGTATATTTCTTTACATTTTTTCCTCACGCTAATGCCTTGCCAAGGGGCATACACCAATGGGCACAGGGTGATAGACTAGCTGTAGCTGCTAGATATGCAGAAGGAGCTCCGCTCTTAGAGCCAGCTACCTATTGCATGAAAACCATAGATGGTAGAGTCGGCGTAGAATTCAGTGGAGGGCAGTATCTACTCGCTCAGTTTATGAAATTAGGTGTATCGCAAGAATACTTGCCTTTTATCTATCGTTTTTTTACATTTTCACTTTTGTTTATTAGTCTGCTAGTGCTTGCAAATCTGATGCTCAAAGATGAAGGGTGGATGCACGTCATTCTGGCCTTTATTACTCTCATCTCCACTCCAGTACTCCTGTACTACGGGTATAATTTCTTGCCAGATGTTTGGGCTCTTAGTTTAATATTGTTATCTCTTTATTTCTTTCACAAAGGAATAAACAAACACATTTTTGTCATTCTTATATTGAGTGGATTAGCAGCACTCACCAAAACATCTGCTGGCATCTTTTTCATAGCACTGTATGGAGTGTTTTTCTTACAAAACATATCAAAACCGTCCGTTCGAAGTATTATGGCTTCGCTCTTCTTTATCGCAATAGCAGGATGGATAGCCTACTATGACTACACGTATGTACATTTAGTAAATACTGAGTTATGGTCCGGTGTATTTATGAGTAGAATAGTCCCTATCACTAGCTGGTCAGAGTTTACAGAAGTACTGGACACCTCACTGCGATTCAAAAACGAATACGCTTCCAAAGTACAGCGTTGGCTGGTTATAGTCTTGGCTATCACTTCGTTTTTCGCTCTACGAAAAAGTAGTCTTAAGAGTGAAAAAATACAGTTTTTCATTCTTTCTGCTCTAGGGTTGGTTTCATTTATACTCTTATTTGGCCCACAGTTTATGCACCATGATTATTATGTATTGGCTACCATAATGCCTATAGTTATCTATTGTACATTACTCGCTTTTAGGTTTACACTGAGGTATGTGCATCCTGTCACTAGCTTATTCCTCTTATTGCTCACGAGTATCGTTTCTTTTTCGAATGCTAATAGTAAGTACTTTGCTAGAATGAGTGAAGAGGTGAATGTTAATGGATATACAGAATACTATCCTGTAAAATGGTTAAAAAACAGTCACCTTATTCTAGCTGATTTTGTTCCAAAAGACGAATTGGTGATAGTACCCTATGCCCCAGAGCATAATCACAGTTTGCTGTATCTACACCGCAGAGGTTTCACTTTTAATACAGAAGAAATGGGACGTAAAGAAGGAAACCCTTTTGACTTCTATTTAGCAACACAACAACCAAAATATATCGTATTACGTACTGAGTATAAAGAGCAGTTTGCACAGGATCAGCCAGAATTCCTGAGTAAATCTGATATTCTATTCAGCAACGCTGACTTCATACTCTACACCTATGGACATTGAGATACTAAGAGAGTACTGCTTAGCTAAAACAGGAAGTACAGAGCATACACCGTTTGGGCCTGATACTCTTGTAATCAAGGTTATGGGAAAAATGTTTTGTGCATTTAGCATCGCTAATTTTGTCTCTGTAAACTTAAAATGTGATCCTGAGAAAGCAGTAGTGCTCCGAGAAGAGTTCAGAGGTGTAGCGCCCGGTTTTCATATGAGTAAAGTACATTGGAACACTGTGTATCTTTTCCAAGACGTGGACAGCATTATGCTACTACAATTAGTAGATCACAGCTACGATCTTGTAGTAAAATCACTCACCAAGAAAGCACAAACAGAACTTTATAACACGTGATAAAAACTACTGTAAACGTCACTTTAGCAGGACATCACTTCACCCTACTGCCAGAAAAAGCGGCTATTTGGGAATTTAAGAAAACACTTCTGATAGCTGACGTGCACGCAGGTAAAGCAAGTCATTTTAGAAACAATGGAATCCCGCTAAGCACGGACCATTTACTCTCAGACTTAAACCGAATAGCGGGCATTTTAGAAACTTATGATCTTCAAAAAATCAGCTTCCTCGGTGATCTTTACCATACCTCGCTGAATATAGAAAATACACTGATAGATGAGTGGCTTAATTCCTTAGATATAGAAGTAGAACTCATCATAGGAAACCACGACAGACACTCCTTAAAACACAGTACACTCACTAAAAAAGAATCGTATGAAATAGACGGCATACTCCTCAGTCACGAACCAGAAGAGAGCGAATATTTTAATATTTGTGGACACCTTCACCCTGCATACAATCTGAGCGGTAAGGCACGTCAGCAGATTAAATTACCTGCTTTTTACCACACCGAAACATCATTAATACTACCCGCTTTTGGCAGTGTAAATGGCGGAAGAATGTATAAGGAGCTAATTAAAAAAGCTAAAGTAATTCTAGTGGGTGATGATGGGCTAATACACGTGTAAAGTGAGAGCTTAATGCGTAAAACAAGCCATATACATACCATCAGCTTTCTGATCTATCCCATCAAAAGAGATTTCTTCTACTAACGTAAGATCTGTATTCGCTAAAATCCAGTCTTTTACTTCTGTATTTTCTATGGAGAATACGGAGCACGTTATGTAATAAAACTTCCCACCTTTTTGGAGGAATGGCAGTGCATTTTTTACTATGCTTTTTTGTTTATCGGCATACTCACCTAGTTTGGTGTAATCAAAATGAGTAAAATGCTCTGGTGTACGGTACCAGGTACCACTGCCACTACAAGGCACATCAGCTACTACCACATCAAAAGCTCCATGCCCTACCTTCTCCTCTCTAAAAAGAAGTTTATCTGTAGGTTTTGCTAAATCTGCTACCACATATTTAGCTTTATAAAACATAGCCTTAAAACGAGCTTTTGCATTTTCCATAATCCCTGGACGAACATCACTGAGATAAAAATCAGCGTCACTCCCTTTAATTAGGTTTAAGCTCTTACCACCGCCACCGCAGCACACATCCCAGACCTTATCTCCTTTACTTATGCTTACTTTACTACAGATATACTGAGAAGATAGGTCTTGTACTTGAGTCGTATCTTCTAAAGTTGTATTCAGAGCTAGTTCCTTAGCCCCCTCAATTCCTAGTTTTCTTGGTTCCTGATCTAAGTGATCTTTTGCCCAATTTCTGGGTCTAAACCGAGCATTTTGAGCATTATTATAATGAGCGAAAGCCTCCATTAATACTCCTTCTGGATAAAAATATGTTTCTGCTCCTACTAGTTCTTTTATGGTATTAAGTACATTCCCTTCTTGAAAAAAGTTAGCAGGTAATACGTGATCTAGGCCGGCTTCTTTAGACACGTTATTCCACTGATCTACATCTTCGAAATCCAACAATAATGAACTAATAATCAAACCTTTACTGATTGGCAAAGCAGCTATACTCTTTCCACATCTGAAGTAGGTATAGGCTACTTCAGCTACAGCTTTACGGTCTTTGGAGCCAAATTTTTTATGTAATTTAAAGAAGTTTTTAGCGGTAATATGAAATGGCTCTGGGTACTGATATCCATCTAAAAGTCTGAGAGCGTTGCTGTATCTTGATCGAAAATATTTCAAAGTTGTGTGACGTCTATTAATTTACTATCTCTTAATTGGAGGATAGTTACATATTGATTTTGGAAGCAATTTCCTTCCTTTTTAAGTTTTATATTGGTATTGGTATAGGCTAGATCTTTTCCCTCTATGAATAGCGGAAAGTAATCACCGAAAGCATTCAGTACCTCACAGGAAAAGAGTAAGTGATCATACCCCATGTATGTATACCAACTGGGGTCATCGTTGTATAAAAGTCTGTACTTACTCACCATCTCCTTAGATTTGTCATTTTGAAGTTGTGCTTTATCTTTCCCTATGAACGTAATATTTAGTCTCTCCCACTGGCTATAATCAACACTACTAAAATCAAGCCACTTATCTGGGCCAACTAAAGTTACATTAGGTGCCATACTGAGTAAACTAGTAACACTAAAATTTACATTCGTTTTATTATCTGATGTATGTACTATAACTGCTCTAGTATCTCCCAGGTAAGCACTCCATTTTAAAGACCTATTATATGGAATACTTCTGACAGTCACTTTTTGAGCTTTACACTCAGCTATGAGTGCAGTGCCAAAGTTTTTATCAAAGTATTGACCATCTCTTATCAAAAACAACTGCTCGTCTTTGTGATGCTTTTTGTAGTAATTTAAAAACTCCCTCGCTTGCATTTGGTCCGAAGGATTCAAATTAAATATATACGGATTATTGCTCCAAGCAGAGGTCATAGAAGTTATGGGAGAAAAGAGTGGTATCTGACGCTTACGTGCAAAGTAAGCAGCTATCTTCACCTGAGCTTTATCTGTAGGACCTATGATAATATCCATTTTCTCTAATTCTGGATTTTTTAAAATATTTATGAGAGTTGTAGTATCATTATCCGTATCGTAGAAGTGAATTTTAAACTTAGAGCCTAGTTTTTCTGCTTCTTTCATAGCCAGCTTCATACCTTGATAATATTCTAACATGAAATTAGATCTACGTTTATCGCTAGAAGAATTACTCGCATCTGTATGAAAAGGAAGGAGTACCGCTATCTCAAAATTCTTTTTGTGAACAGGTACCTTATACGGTTCGCCCTTAAAAAGTACGGTAGAGTAAACAAGCTTCACTTCGTTCTTCTCTTTTATAACGTTAGTAACTGAGATAGGCTTATCAGGCTCGTCATCAGAGATGTTAGCCACTTCTATCTCGTCATCTTCTGGCCATTCCGTTTTTTGGGACTTTTTAAAAGCCCCACACGAGATAAGCAGAATAGGTAACAGTAAATAAGCTAGAAACTTATTCCCATTCAATGGTTGCTGGTGGTTTGGAGCTGATATCATATACTACTCTATTTATTCCTTTTACTTGATTTATTATCTTGTTAGACACTGTAGCTAAGAAAGAATGCGGTAAATCCGCCCAGTCTGCTGTCATTCCATCTACAGAGGTAACCGCTCTGAGAGCTATCACATTTTCATACGTACGCTCATCCCCCATTACTCCTACAGATTGTACAGGCAGAAATATAGCACCTGCTTGCCAGATTTTATTATACAAACCTTGTGCCTTCATTTCATTTATAAAAATGGCATCTGCATCTTGAAGAATGGACACCTTACGCATATCTATATCTCCGATAATACGTATAGCTAATCCAGGACCTGGGAATGGATGCCTATCCAATATGATTTTAGGAACTCCTAACTCTGCTCCTATTCGTCTCACCTCGTCTTTAAACAAAAGTCTAAGTGGCTCTGCAAGCTGCAGTTCCATATCATCTGGTAATCCTCCCACATTATGGTGGGATTTTATAGTAGCCGAAGGTCCATTTACAGACACAGATTCTATCACATCAGGATAGATTGTACCTTGGCCTAGCCACTTAGCTCCATCTACTTTAGATGCTTCAGCGTCAAATACCTCTATAAATGTATTCCCAATAATTTTTCGTTTGGCCTCTGGATCTTTTACCCCCTCTAAGCGACTAATGAAAAGGTCAGAAGCATCTACTCCTATAACATTAAGCCCTAATCCATTATACGCTTCAAGCACTTCATCGTACTCATTTTTTCGTAGCAATCCATTATTAACAAAGATGCCTACCAAATTTTGACCTATCGCTTCATTCAAAATATAGGCAGCTACCGAGCTATCTACTCCACCTGATAGTCCCATTATTACTTTATCCTCACCTATAGTTCTTTTGTAGAAATCTACACTCTCTGTGACGAAGTGTGCTGGAGTCCAATCACCTATACATCCACATATGCCTTTAGTGAAATTATCAAGAAGCTTTGTACCGTCCGTGCTATGGCTCACCTCAGGATGAAACTGCACAGCGTATATCTCCTTATTCGTAAATCTATAAGCGGCTACCGGAATACTCTCTGTGCGCGCTATTACAGAAGTGCCAACAGGCATATCCAATATCGTATCACCATGGCTCATCCACACTTGGCTACCATCAGCTATGCCATCTAGTAGTTTATCATTACTTTCCACTGTAAGATTAGCTCTACCATACTCTCTATGTGCACTTCGCTCTACTTTACCTCCGTTTTTAGCTACTAGAAACTGAGCTCCGTAACATAAGCCTAATACAGGTACCGTGAGATTCATGATATCTATATCTGCTACAGGTGCATTAGCATCTGTTACAGAAGAAGGGCTTCCTGAGAGGATAATTCCTTTAACCTGATCAGTAATCTCTGGTAATTTATTAAAAGGATGTATCTCACAGTAGATATTTAATTCTCTAATCCTACGTGCTATTAGCTGCGTAAATTGTGACCCAAAATCAATAATAAGTATTTGCTCGTGCATGGTTAATTGACTTGCAAACATAACCCTCACCCAAAGTCAAAGGATGGGCTAAACTGTCAAGTTATAAACAAGTAACCTAGCTATGAACTACGCTTGGTTAGTGAATTTATAACCAACGCCTCTCAATGATAGAAAGAATTTAGGGTTTTTAGGGTCTACTTCAAAGTACTTACGGAATGCCAATATAAAGTTATCTATAGTCCGAGTACTGGGGTATACAGAGTATCCCCATACCGTTTGAAGTATTTTTTCTCTGCTTACTACTTCATCCTTATTTTCTATCAGTAATTTGAGGAGCAGTGCTTCTTTCTTAGTCAGACTAAACTTACCGTCTTTACCTATCGCTTCGTAACTATCAAAATTTGCTGAGTTTACACCAAAAGCATATTCTGTAACAGACTCTGATCTCGGCCCGTCCTCATTTCTAGAAATAAGTTTATTTATCCGAAGCATTAGCTCCTCTAGGTTAAAGGGCTTAGTCAGGTAATCATCACCTCCTTTTTTTAAACCTAAAATACGATCCTCTGAACTGCTCTTCGCACTTAAAAACATTATAGGAACGTCGCTGTCATGAAGACGAATATTTTCACAAACCGCAATACCATCTATGTTAGGTATCATTATGTCCAGTATAACTAGATCAAATCGCTGCTCTTTGAATGTAGATATAGCTGTGGCTCCGTCATATACTACTATTGGATGAAAATCTTCTATTTCTAAGTTTAACTTAATGGTTTCGGCTAAATGTTTCTCATCTTCTACTAACAGTATTCTCTTCTTCATATATGTATTGGGCTTTAGTTTAATTGTTTTAATTAGCTATTCAACAAAGTTGACATATAAATAGCATACTAACGTCAGATTAATATCATAAAACTCTCAAGGAAACGTGATTTCAAAAACTGAACCCTTTGGTTTATTGGCACTTACAGATACTTTACCGTGATGTTTTGACACTGCTTGAGATACAATAAAAAGCCCTAATCCAGTCCCCTTAGTGGTGCGTGTCTCTTCGTCTTGTATGCGATAAAACTTTTTGAATATATTTTTATAGTCTTCTTTCCTTATCCCAACACCTTGATCTTTTACGGTCAGTACTTTATCTTCACCATTCATTACCAGACTTAATTCTATTGGCATATTATCACTGTATTTGAAGGCATTTTCTATAAGATTATTGACCACCATACGTAGTATAAATCCATCCCCTAGTAGATGTATATCGTCTTCTATATTAGTCTCTATTTCGCCTTTTATGCTCTGGTTTTTCACGACCTGATTAGCCATCTCAGAGAGATCTACATTAGATAATTGGTACTGATATTTATCACTTTCTATCTGCATAGCAGTAAGCATATTCTCTGCCAACTCTTCTAGCCTGAATGTGTTTTCTATACTATTCTCTATAAGTTCTGCTTTTTTTTCTTCTTTCACCTTAGGATGCTTACTGGTCTGTAGCATCAGTCGGATAGCGGCTATAGGAGTTTTAAATTCGTGTGTAACGGAGAGCAGAAAGTTGTTTTGACGTTTATTTAACTGATAAATACTATCTATGCTATAATACACGCCAAAAATACCCGCTGCCACCAAGACCAGAAGCAAGATGCTTTGATATAGCCATATATTCCTCTGCTGCGAGCGTTGTTCCTCTAACTTCTTTAAACTACTAGGACTAATACTCAGCTGCACTACCTTCTTATCAGGTGATAGCTGCTCAAAACTCACACTGTAGTTTCCTTTAAATCGTTGATTCACAAAAGCATCTAATTTACTCTCCGTTACATCTATCTGGAGCTGCTTGAGGTAGTACTCTACGGTGTCTGTAGAACCCAACTGATTATTCTTGGCCTGCTGCATTACCTGGAGCGTGCACGCGCTTAAACCTGCTTTTAGCACATCGTTTTTAAGCTCAAAATCTGTATTGGAATAGTTTAATAGTGAAAAAGTAAGCCAAGCAAAAGCTGCTAAGATGTACACAATTACTAAGACTATAAGTACTTTTACCCGCATAGGTTTTAAATCGGGGCTAAAATACGCCAGTGGAATATAAACACACCAACTTACCTCAGATTTCGAAAAGGAAACTCAACCTGAATAATGGACAGGACAACACAACCATATGGGTGGCCGATGAGGGCAAGGTCTATGATGTGACAGAAAGTAGCCTCTGGCAAAACGGAAAACACTATGAGCACTGGGCGGGTCAAGAGTTACAAAAAAAATGGAACTACTTCTTAACCCAACGAGCACGGTATACTACATGCTCATCTTCCAGTACCAAGATGAATAGACCTTTCTGTAAGCCAGAAAAATCAATAGTACCTCCACTTAATAAGCCTGTGAACACCTTTTTTCCTTGCACATCTAGAACAGTAAGAAGACCTTTTGATACTCCTTCAAAAGTAACAATGTCAGTCCCTGGATTAGGGTATACAAGTAGTTTGTTAGTGTACGTGACTATACCTAGCACTTCAACTACCGTAATAGTTACCTGAGACTCAGAAACACAACCAAAGTTATCTGTGACCTCTACACTTAATATATGCTCACCAAGGCCTAAGTCTTCTGCAGATATATCAATCTCTTCTGAAGTACTACCTGTGCTCCATAGGTAAGAAGCGAACCCACTACCAGGACTCAAAGTGAGACTGCTGTCTTCAGGCATATCAAAGTCATCACCTAGGCTAATATTTTGAGGTAATTTAACAGTGAGCTCCGCTGCATCTGTGATGGCTACATCTGCACACTGATTAGTAATATACTGACGGTAATATGTCCCATTATCAGCAGATTTAACATCGTTAATACGTAAAATGGGATCTGTGTTACCTAAAATTGAGAATGTAGTGCCATCGGTGCTCTTTTGCCAGTTAGCAGTGATGCCAAGTCCGTCTATAGAAGAACTAAAATCAACTGTACCGCCTATGCATGTGGCCACACTTAAAGGTTGTTTAACTATGTCTATTTTACTTAATAAGCCCTGTATTTCAAACGGCCCAATATCTAGGGTATCATTCCAAAATCGAGGATTACCCTGATAGTCAGTTTGAATATATTGCCAGATATTACTGCGTGTTCTTCCACCATACTGTGCAGCTATGGGTTGTCTATATCCTTTATTATAGCCAGAAGGTAAAGTAGTACAACTTTGAGCAAACTCGTATGGTGTAGCACTATTAGTGCTAAAACTCGGTGTCGTCTCTATGCAGTCTTGATAGGTTCCTTTAAAAATAAAAGCGGGACTGTCCAAAGCGGTAAAACTAGATTCACCTTCTTCTACAATGCAGTTATAAAAACTGGTACTCCCACTTTTTAGTCTGGTATGATTTACGTTTTGATTGAAATAATTTCTATTACCCCAAAATACAGAGTTGTAAACATTGAACGTACTGTTTTGATTAATTAAGCAACTCGACCTTCTATTTGCCTCCGCCCAAGACCCAACTGTGTCGTATACTTCATTTCGAATATTGTCAAGAAATAAACAATTGACAACTGTTGTTTTATGCCCAATAATTGATTGTCTATTTTTTTGAAATATACAGTTCACTACTGTTAATTCTCCTGAGCCTGCATGTGAGATTCCCATTCCATTATAAAACAAAGTACTTACTATAACGGGAGGAGTACCAGAAATAAAAATATCAGTTGCGGCTATATTCCCATGTAAAAAAGTATTTCTGAATTCACAATTTTTTATAGTGCCCTGGCTTCCATTTCCAAGTACTCTTATATTAGTGCCAAACGGTGAGCTTCCATAACTACTATCAAAAGTACAATGTGATACAGTCCCTTTAAAATCTCCCAGATTCATTACAATATTTTCGTTTCCATAAAAGCTACAGCTATCTGCCCAGCTTTCATCACCAAGAGCTAAACTTCCACCTGTACCATAGGTAAAATTACAATTTTTTATGTTTGGTTCATCTCTATTCAGAGGTCTTGCTATTGCAAAGTAGCCCTCAGATTTATTAAAATTACAATTGGAAACAACTACATCATTACTATCAAGAAGGCCAACATTATAATTCGCACGAAAATTTATAAAATCAGTATTTTTCACCCTTAAATAAGAACCATGTACGTCCAATGCATGTCTTAGCTCTTGAAAGATACAATCTTCTATTTCCAACGAAGTATAGTAGGCTAACACTCCACCTCCTCCAGGAGTGTACCCTCTTATCTTCCAGTTAAAATCTCCACTTTGATTATATGCTGAATGCTCTATTATAGTATGCTTAAGTACAGATGTACCTTGCTCTTGCTCTGCCAGAAGATATAGTCCTTTCCAACCTAAGAATGTATCCTCTAGGCAGGTTAGTCGATTTGGACTAGTTTCTGTTCCTAGTGACTTAAATATTCCATAGGATAGAATTCGTATACTTTTACCCACATCCAGTGTGACACCGGCTTCTAGTATTAAAGTAGAATCTTTAGGTATAGTGACATCTGCAGTTATGATATACGGGCTTCCACTTTGTGTAAGAGTTCCTGATAATGTCCCACCATTTATAGTAGTTTGAGCATATAGTGCCGAGCTAAAGATGATAAGAAGAAGTGTACAAAAATTTTTCATAGATATTATTGTTAGTCAAAACTAACAATAATATTGATATTTAAATTACCACAATCAGAATAATATGATACCTACACAAATCATACTAAGCAACTAAAAGCTTACCTTTGCACTATAGCATGAAAATAGGAAAAACAACTATACTGCAAGCAGCTCGTACTACGGATAATGGTTGCTACCTGCAAGATGAGGAAGGTAATGAGGTACTTTTACCAAATGCCTACGTGGCTCCTACACTACAAATAGGTGATAAGATAGAGGTATTTGTATATAAAGATAATGACGAACGACCTGTAGCCACCACACTAAAGCCCAAGGTAGAACTTGAGAAATTTGCGTACCTGGAAGTAATGGACGTGAATAATGCGGGTGCATTTATGGATATGGGAGTAGTCAAGCAACTTCTGGTACCCTACAGTGAGCAAACTGTAAAAATGGAAGAAGGTGAGAAATACGTAGTATTCTGCTTATTAGATGATGAAACAGAGCGTATGATAGGCTCTGGTCAGATAGAAGATTTCCTATTTACCGAAGATATAGATCTAGAAGAGGGTGCAGAGGTAGAAATACTTCCGTATAAAAAAAGTGAACTCGGAATGAATGTAATCGTAAATGGTCTCTACCAAGGTCTAATATTCTTTTCAGATATATTTACACCTATACAGATAGGTGAGCTACAAAAAGCATACGTAAAAACAGTACGTGAAGACGGAAAACTAGATATAGTGATACAACCTCAAGGATATAAAAACGTAATAGACAGAGCCACTCAAGGGGTTCTGGACAACTTAATGAAGCAAGGTGGATTTTTTAAATTCACAGATAAAAGCGATCCAGATGAGATCAGAAAGGTATTTAAGATGAGTAAGAAAGCTTTTAAGAAAGCTTTAGGAAACCTCTACAAGCAAAAGATGGTAAGTCTGGATAAAGACGGCACTAGACTGGTAAAAAAATAATTAGAACAAGTATCTAGCTAGAAGTCTTCCGATGTGAATGACATCTGCTTCTTCACTTTTTCTCCCTTCATAACTGATAATTACTTGGACGTTATTAGCTAAAGTACGCTGATATCCAGTCTTCCACGTAGCGTTATTTCCATTTTGCAATCCACGCAGGAGCTCATATCCTAGGTTAGTACCCGTTTGTCCTGTATAGTTTACTCTGATATAGCTTACTCCTGCATTTAGTGCTCCTTTACCTGCTTTTGTGTATTTAAACTCACTGCCTAATTCCGTATTTACTGTGGACTGCCCTCCATACTCTTGACTATTAGCCGCAGAGAAGTATTTAGCTTTAAGCTCTATTCGGTACGTATTTTTGATTACAAACTGAAATTTAGGCTCTACTTCATAAAAAGCATATTGAAAGTTATTTTGTGTAAAAAACTCACTCAAATATATTCTCTCTCCAGCTACTAGTCGCGTATCCAAGGTTAAAATTTTGCCTAAATTTACTCGAGTATTTAGTACATTATCATTACTAGACCTACTATCAAAACCATTGCTCAGCAGCACTTTAGATTCAGAACTTAGAAAAGTATAATCTATACTATACTTTGGATTCCCACGGTTAAAAAACAAAGTAGTTCTGAGACTTCTAGACGAATTAATAAGTGTGGTATCCGTAAGATCCTGCTGACTCGGGTTCAGAAAATCCAATAAGGATGTAGGTAGTATTTTTTTATCTAAAAGCAAAGTGCTCAGACTATTAAATCTTGCATAAAATGGTTTAGACGATTTAATCTTGGTTTTGTAAAATACAGCAGGATTGAGCTCTACGGTCTGACTTATCTTATTACTATTCGTCGTGATAAATCCTGCTACTGGGGTAAATACTTTAATATAATCTGCTCGCTGTCTATCCAGATCAGATGCTACTTCAAACTCGTTGAGTGTTTTAATACCATTGGTATCATAATCGTTCCAAACATACACCCCATTACCAGCCTGAACGGCAAGGTATTGAAACTCTCTACGCTGCTCCTGCCCCGTACCTAGCTGATAAAAAGTACGAGAACGAATGAATTTATTAAAGAAATGAAGATCTAGCTCTACCCTACTTTGCAAGGTATTCTCTACGGGCTTACTGCTCAGCAAAGTATCTTCAATGATAAGTCTACGGTAGATACTACTTAGGTCTATTCGTTGGGATTTTTTAAAGGTATAACTACTCGTAAAACCTATATCACGACCAATGGTAGAGGTAGAAAAACCATCGTTTCTAGGTAGCTTATCTGATCTCTGAGCAGCATTAACTCTGTACTTTAATCTTCCACTGTCTGCACTTTGTATAAATGCATTATAAGACTGAAAACCATAACTCTGAAGGAGTAGCGTATCTCTATCAAAAACACTTTGCTCATTGGTATAACCTATACCCGTCAGCAGTAAACCTAGCGGTCTGGCTATCTGTCCATTTATACTATAAAAAGTATTAGCCAGAGTAGCTGTATCACCTTCATCTGTAGTAGTATTAAGTAGCTCTAGACTAGATGAGAAACTTGTCTTTTTCCATAAAAAACCTAGAGAAGCTGTATTACTTAATCCTGTAAAATTACCTGGTCTAGAAAACAGTGATGCTCTATTTCTGAAGTAAGTAGACGAAGATTTCTCTATGCTCACGGCGGCATTAGCTATGTGCTCATAGGAGGGAACTAACTGAGCTAGTGCATTGGGATTACTGATAACCTTATTCCACTGCCTATCAAACTCCACCGCTCTGTATCGCTCTATATAGTTGTATCTCCCACTTACCAGCTCATAATTGAGGTCAGTTTTTAGCTTCCACGGACTAGAATCTTTTAATGATCTGTCTGTAGTTTGATACAGTTTAAGACCAAAACCCGAGTTATCGTTATCATCTTTGGATGAGAATGTATTCTCATCTTGCTGACTTATAGCATATTCCAATCCTGTGACTCCACCTTTTCGTTTTACATTGAATCCTATATTAAGTGAATTTAGTTTTTTAGGAGCTATGAGAACCTCTATGGGTGCATAGCTACCTAGTCCAGCACCTACGTACTCAAAAACTTTGCCATTGGCAGCTGTTTCAGCTTGACTATAGTCACCATTTCCTATCCCTAGATTACTAAAAATAACTATATAATAGGCTTCTCCGTCAATAGGAAGCGGAGCATACTTATAGGTCTCTATGCCACCCAAATTTTCTATAGTATACATTATACGATCTGAATTAAACGCATCTTGAGGTCTTACATTTTGAAAAATAGCAGCACCATCACCCGCGGCGATAAGTGCGTCAACCTTGGCAGAGGATGAATCATCGTTCAATCCCATATTGGGTTGAGATTTGAGATCCATTTCATTAAATCCATTGGCATATAATGTAAATTTTCCTTTACTTACCGATGTACCCAAATGTGCAACTGATCTGCCATAGTTTCTATCTGAGTACTGAAACTCTACCAATATTCTGCTGTATCTCGTAATAAGAATCCTAGGAGTAAATGTAACTTCTCCTGTATTGTAATTTATCACGTAGTCATTTCCCTCTCCACGAGCAAGTTCTTTCCCATCTAAAAAAACCTTTTCTGTACCTGCTATGACTATAATAAAGAGTTCACCATTGTCTCCTTGTAAGCGGTAAGGACCACTATTACCCTCTATACCGTCTATTCTATTTCTGCTAAACCTACCTCTGGATATAGCAGCCTCAGCCTGAGTACTAATCCGCCAGTCTTTTATTCTATTAATTTGCTGATACTGGAGTCCTCTAGATTTTTTGTAATAATTAATAAAGTATGACTCACTCGGCCGTTGCATTAGAAAATCGCCCAAGGTGAGTGATGCACTATCTTTCTTTAGCGTAATATATACTTGATCAAAGTCTTGAATTTGCTGCGTATTCCCTTCTGGTTGTATGGGGTTATTTTCATCACTGATTACAGCTAAAACTTCTATATCGTTATCCAGTTTGCCACTGAGTCGTAGGTTAAGATTAGAATTAACCACTACATCTTGTGCATTGCCAAAACCTATACCTCTACTGACATTTCCCGTAGTATTAAGACTGCCGTACTGTGAGGCCATAAACTTTTTAGTGGGCGTATATTTAAAGGGATTCTCTTCGTAGATCTCATGCACTATATCTGTACTCTTATTGGAATAGGACATTCTAAACTCCAAGACACGGTAGCGGACTGTTATACTATCAGTAGGTGTAGGTGATATCCACGCTAGTCTGTTACCCAAGAGGGTGTAATCTATGGTGGGATTATACCCTAGCACTACAACTGAAGCACCTTGTACAAAACCCGAATCTATGAGTAGCGTATCTCCCATAATAGGAAACATAACTTTGTCACGCTCAGTACTGAACTGCGAATAGCTTGAGTATGAACTACATACACACATTATGAATAAATACCTGAGCAATACGTAGTATATCTACGGCAAAGTAACGAGAAATAGAACAGATTAGGTATCTGGAACTGTCTACTAAATATGTAACTGAATCAAATTAACTATCCGTACCCCCGGAATCAGCATCTCTTGCTTCACCTTTATTGCCAGATCGTATAAGACCATAAGACATGTATATACTGGTGATAATAACTAGCCAAAGAATAATACCAGGCTGAAATACCTCAGAAATCAAATCATTTGGTATGCTGTAGAACAGTAAGATAGTAATCAAACCTCTTGGAGCTACGTATTCTACTACAGCTGAGGCTTCTTTGGTAATCCATTTAAGCAGTAATATCCGCACTAGCAGTATTCCTACGAAAGCCATCAAGCTAATAATAAGTACTTCAAGATTTACTAACGAGCCTAAATCTATCGTAAGTCCAAATACAATAAAGAAAAATGTACGAAGTACGAATGCAGTCTCTCTGCTTATAATATGAAAGTCTTTTTCCATTTTCACAAACTCCATGCGTGTCATAAGGTTTTTGAGGGGGCCTCTAAATACTAATTGATGATTTTTAAGAATCAAGCCAAAGGTAAGTATAAGCACCAAAGGACTAAGATGAATCATCTTACCGAGTGCGTATATCAGTATGAGAATGGAAATAAAGAAAAAAAGTTTGACCTTAGCATTAAGGAACTTAAAGAGAAGCACAAGTCCTACACCAACCAAAAGAGAGACTAAAATAGTAATAAAAACCTCTATGCCGAATTCGCCAATAGAACTGCCTACCTCATTACTCTGTAGGATCGTAACCAAAAGGTTAAATACCATAATACCAATTATATCTGAAATACAACTTTCATATATTAGCAACTCTTTATCGAACTCTTTTAAATGAGTAATACTTGGTATAACTATGGCACTACTGATAACTGCCAGCGGTGTGGCATATAATAATGAGGCACTTACTGTCATACCTAACAGGTAATGAAGCACCGGTGCTATGCACAATATACTACCCGCTATACCAAAAATAGCTAGCAATGTAGCCCTGCCTATAAGGCCCCGCTTCTCCTTAGATAACTCCAGGTCCAAAGCACCTTCTAGAACTATCATAATAAGTCCAACAGTACCTAGAATCTTCAGATATGGGAAAAAGTCCACCTGGTATTCTGGATATAGACTCAAAAACTGACCGAGTCCTACACCCGCTACTATAAGCATGAGGACTGAAGGTACATTCGTGCGTTTCGCTATCTCAATAAAAAAATAAGAGAGGACGATACACACAGAAAGCGAGACAATAATGATATTATAATCCATTGGAACAAAATTAACCTGAGTGTGACATTTTTAAAGATAAATCTATCCAATTTATACAATCGAATTGGTAGAATCATTTGAACAGTGAATTTGATTATTATCCTGAGTCCTAAACAGGGTCTGCTGAAATTCTCAGAAGGATGTAACATGGCTTGTTTGCCAATAGAAGATGTATAAGAATACTTCGATATGCAGCAAATAAGTCAGATTGTATTCTTCTGAGAACACATTTTGCCGAAAACGCAAAATGACAAATGCAGGTAGTTGCACAGTTTACAGCATATTCCCTTGCATTTTTATACTAATAACAACACTGTTTTTAAAACGTAATATATCGAAGATAAGCGATATAAGGTGCTATTTTATCTTTTTTCAGTAGACCCTAAATACCGCGTAAACTGCTAATATCTTAAACAGGCAAGCATTCATAGAAAATGAGATAACACTAAAATAATGGTTGGATTAACGTAGATTAATATTTTAATCAATCCAAAAGACGTACTATGAGCGGCAGCGCTGTATTTATATCATTTTAGGAAGAATCCCCATTGAATGATAGTACCTCAGTATAGATTTCCTATACTCTGCATAGCTTTTAATGTACTTTTCACGTGCGAATATCCATTTTTGTTCGCGAGTATTTACTATGAATAGAGAACTCTCTCCCAGCCTAAACTTAGTTTGCTCTGCGTCAAGCAAAGCTTTATAATTAGTAGATGCTACATTCCATAGATCTATAGTTTCTTTTAGGTTTAATGTATTGTTATGAAAGGTACGTTGGGCATTTGTAATTTTTACAATCATTTCCTGCTTGTTGTTCCCTATAATTTGTTCTTTTATCAAAGACTGATTAGCCTTAGCTCGCTGCTTCCTGAGTAGGATAGGCATGTATAAGTTAATACCAATGTAATTATTCTGCTGAGGATTGTAATCAAAATCTCTTACGGTTCCTCCGTCTTCTTGTAGCTTAAAAGCCAAGTCTACTTGTGGTTTATAAAATTCTCTTGCTAAAATTAGCGAAGCCCTATTGATAAGAGAATCTGTATTTAACAGACTGATAAGTGGATGCAGGCGTGTCATCTCACGCTCTGTAAATGAATCTGGTAAAGTTACGGTATAGTCTAAGTCTACCTCTGGAGCTAGTAGCTCTCTGGTCATCTCGGGTATCCAAATATAATTCTGGACCTTATTTCTAAACTTTTCCCATTTCACTGTGGACTCTAAGAGAAAAGCCTGTCTATTCTGAAAATTAATAAACGCCTCTAATGTATCTATATCTGCAGCTTCCCCTATCCTATTTTTACGAATAACTAGTCTCAGTCTATTCTGAGCTAAAACTATGGCCTCTTGAGATAGATTAAGCAGCATAACACCCTCATACCAGTCCCAGTATGCCTCCCCAGACTCTAATAGGTGGTCATTCACTTCTAGCGTATTCAATAAAGTAGCAGCATCACTTTCTAGACGTTGTTGTTTCACTAGCGTACGCTCAGCATCTGTAAACATACCTGCACCTAGGGGCACCTCTATTCCTGCATACACAAGCCCCTGCACAGGTACATTGTTTTCAGGATTAAGAAAAACTCCATTATTATCAGTGTACCCTCCACTCACCTTCACTCCTATGGGAGTTTTTACTTTAACTCCAGCATCTAATTTATTATAGTACGTTTCACTATTAAAGTTTTTTCTGTCAAATCCCCCTATAAACTTCGGTTCAAAGGCTGATTTAGCTGCTAGCCATTCTTGATTCTGAATATCAACTTCTAGATTACTGTTTCTTACCGCAGGAGCAAAATCATAGACCTGCTTTAGAAACCTTGCTTCATTAAAAACAAATGTATCTGCCGCCTGAGCAAATACATTTAAACTTATTAGAAAAACAAGAATACTATTTACTACTCTTTTCATCCGTATTGTATTCTATTTTCTGATTAGTCCCTTTATAATAATCTGGTGGAAACCCGTTAAGTTGTCTCCACAGCTCATACCATAGCGGCACTCTATTTAGCAGTGCAACTCCTCTAGCTCCTGACCCTATACGTACATCAGTAGGCCAAGGTTTAGTAGTACTTTCTTCTACTAGGACTCTATATTTTCCATTTTTACTAATATTATAGTCTATGGCTTGCACCTCTCCTGGGAACGTACCATAACTCAACTCTGGCCATCCAGAGAACACGATAGATGGCCATCCATCAAAGAGAAACATCATCTCATTTCCTCTTTTTACTAAAGGTAAATCTATAGGATCTACATATACTTCTACTGCTTTCTTCCAGTGCTCTGGCACTATAGTGATGATAGGCGTATTCTCTTTTATATTTTCACCTATACCGGCTTGCAATGCCTGCGTAATATACCCGTCTCTCGGGGACATCACATAATAAAACTCTTGTCTGAGCTCATAGTTAGCTAATTGATTTCTCATCTTAGACATCTCTCCTAATCCTGCATATAGTTCACTACCTGCTGAGCTTCGCTTACTTTCTACATCACTTATTTTTTCTGCGAATTCACTTACTACTTGATCCTGCTCTATCAGTGTATTGATGTACTTATTTACACTCAATCCGTACTTATTCTCCTTCTCTATGGCCTTAGCCTTAGTCTCTTGCAGCTTTAATCGTCGCGTCTCCAATTCCGTAAGAGATATAAGACCCTGCTCATACATCTCTTCTTGCCTATTTAATCTTGTTATAGACGTTTTATAATCTATCTCAGCTGCTTTCCACCCTGCACTATCTGTAGATACCGTAAGCTTAGCCTGCTTTACTTTATTATCTATGGTCAATATTTTAAGTTTCTGAAGGTCATTCAGAGAGTGAATCTGATTATCCAAGGCTTTCAGTTTGTTCTCATACGCCTCTATACCGTTCGCTTTTGCTTGTACCTGCTCTTTGGTTCTTTCTATTAGCCTAGGATCAAAGTACTCTGTCTTAATTTCTGTGAGAAATAAAATAGTGTCTCCCTTTTTCACCAAATCCCCTTCCTGAACGTACCAGAGCTCTATCTTACCTGGTATAGTGTTTTGTATCGTCTGTGGACGCTCATCTGGGCGGAGTGCTGTGACAAACCCTTTACTCTGTATATTCTGAGTCCAAGGTAAGAATAACAGTATAAGCACCAATAGGAATAGCCCTAATAGCAACTTTAAAAATGCTCTACGAGCAAGATTATTTTTCACGGACTCTAGTGAACTGAAGCTTCGTTTCCAGATGGAACCGTCTACGCTGTTTTTCGAAATATTAAGCATCTGTTTATTTTAATTCTATAATATTATCACACTCTTTTTTCACTCGTTCACTATTACTTACCATAACTAGTGTCTTATCCTTGCATCTATCTAGCAGAAGCTTGAGAAGCAGCTCACTGTATTCCTCTTTCAGTCCCGTAAATAAGTCTTCAGCAAAAATTAGCTTGGGATTAGTAATCAATGCTCTGGCAGTAAGTAACCTGACTCTGTCCGTACCAGAAAACACTCTATCTGCATTCATAATTAAGTGATTATATCCATTAGGAAAACTCAAAATAAGTCTATCTAATCCTACTTCCTGAGCTATCTTAATTACGTCAGCATCAGAAACATCTTTTCTGCCAAGTGAAATATTTTCAATGAAAGTGCCATAAAATATTTCTTGATCATCAAAGATACAGCCTATCTCTTTTCTTAACTCTTCTAAGTCTAAATTTTGTAGGGGAATATCATTGTATAAAATAGTGCCTTCATAGTTATCTATGCACGTACTAAGTATCTTCATTATACTCGTCTTACCACTTCCTGCATCTCCGGTAAGGCATACATTAGTGCCTGCTATTATTTTTAAGTTAATATCTTGGTTTATCTTATTCTGCTCCAGTGTGCCAAAGATGTCCAAATGCTTTAGCTCTATCCCTATTTTCTCAGACGGGTCTAAAGCCAAAGCATTCTCTATTGGATGCTCAATCTCCATATCTGTCACTTTACCCATCTTTTCTATAGAAGTCAGTACATCGTAGATTGCTTCCATGCTCATTATTAATTTTTCAGAAGAATTAAGTATAAGAATAATGACAATCTCTGAGGCTACGAACTGCCCTATAGTGATACTGTTCTCTATAAGAAGAAGTGCTCCTACTATCAACAGTCCTGCAGTTACCGCAGTTTTAAGACTTATAATACTTGCGTACTGTCCCAGTAAAACCTTAAAGTGTTTTTTACGTGAGTCTACATACTTATTTACTATAGCATCTGTGCGATCTAGATTCAAATCTGAAGATCCACTAAGCTTAAAAGTAGGTATAGCTCTGGCCAATTCTGTAAGCCAAAATGCCATCTCATATTTGTTATTACTTTCCTCTAAACTAGTGCGCATACCTGGCTTACTAGTAATATAAATGATAAAAAACAATACTACAAAAAGCACAAAACCAAATGCAATAAACACGGGATGGTAGAGTGACAACAAAATCAAACCAAAGATAATCTGCAAAATAGAGGTGGAAAAATCCATCAAAATCTTTGATAAACTTTTCTGTATAGTCACCGTATCAAAGAAACGATTTACCAACTCAGGAGCATAATAATTGCCCAGTTTTTTTAATTTGAACTTAGGAATACGATAGGCAAAATCAAATGCGGCACGTGCAAAAAGTCTACGCTGCAAAATCTCCACTATGTACAACTGCATAATCTGAAAAATACCCGCTACAGCAACACCTACCATAACTATAACAGTAAGTATACCCCAAGAAGTAGATAGCCTACCAGCAAGCACTAAACCCATAATGGCTTGTATGCCTATTGGCAGTGATAGATTTATAATACCATTACATATAGCATATAGATATAAATATATTAGGTCCCGCTTATCCTGCTTTAATAGACCCCAGAAGCGTTGAATTGGTTTCATTTTATTTTTATTGTATGGTAGATGCGGTTAGATGCAAAACGAACTCTTTGAGCGACTCATAATCGTCTTCAGATACGTCTGTAAGTCGCGGAAGGTGCTCGCTAAAAAAAATCTGATTGTGACAAGTCTCTACAATAGTAGATGCTAATGTATATGAATGCTTATACTTCGGATTAATATTTAATATAAGCTCAGATATGAGCCCACATAATCCTTTATAAGCTAGAAATGCTCCTTCATTATTTTCAGCATCTACATCTTTTACTAGGTATACTTTAGCTCCTTCACAAATTATAATACGGTACAACTTTTTCTCATCTATATACACAAAATTATCATCTTGCTCTATAGGAGATGCTAGCAACTCTATCGTTGTTTCTAGTTTAAAAAATGCTGACGACTGATTGTACGTCTTAATAAGAATCCGATTTTGAAGCCAACTCCAATACCAATTTACAAGATAAACAAGCAATTTGTGCTTGTTCTCAAAATAGCGATATACAGACGCTTCTGTAGAGCCAATTGATACTGCCAGTTTTTTAAAAGTAAATTGTTCTAGCCCAATTTCATCTAGCAGGCTTATGCTTTGACTTAATATACGCTTGCCAAGTTCTGACGCAACCGGATCTTTTAGACAAGAACTGGGACTTACTTTAAATGTTAAATTAGATTGCATAACTACTCTTATGCAATAGTAATACTATTGCTCGAACAAATGAAGGCATTTAATCGAAAATAATCTACCAATCTACTCAGGTAATAAAACAGCATATGATGCCCCTTGATACTCCTCGTTTAGCGTCTATAATCCATTGTTTTATTCACTCAAAATGATGAAAATACCAATTGTTATGTATTCTAATGATCTGAAAATTTAAAAGCAGACAGATAATCACAGCTTTAAGCCACACGAATACTGCCAGGGATCAATATAAACCCATTCTAGCTAGAGCACCACGCTGCAAATATCCCTCTTTCTGCTTTTTTTAAATCAATGAATCCCCATCAAATTCTGCAGGTACAGCTATTCCCAATAAGTCTAAAATGGTAGGAGCTATATCAGCTAGTTGACCATCTTTGATCTCATTGGTCTCATTATCCATAAGATAGATAGGAACCAAATTTGTAGTGTGTGCTGTATTAGGGGTACCATCTGGATTTACGGCCTTATCTGCATTGCCGTGATCTGCTATTACTATCACACTGTAGTCTTCTCTGAGGGCATATGTTATCAGTGCTTCTGCACATGAATCTACTGTTTCGCACGCTTTTACAATGGCACTGAATACTCCGGTATGTCCTACCATATCCGGATTAGCATAGTTTACACATACAAAATCATAGGGTTGTTTCCTCATAGCCAACATTACCTTTTCTGTAAGCTCTATTGCACTCATTTCCGGTTGCAGGTCATAGGTAGCTACTTTAGGGGATGCAGCCATTACACGGTCCTCCCCCTTAAATGGCTCCTCTCTACCTCCATTGAAAAAGAAAGTCACGTGGGGATATTTTTCCGTTTCTGCTGCACGCAACTGTGTTTTATTCGCCTCTGATATTACCTGACCAAGCGTATTGACAAGGTCTTGGCTATGAAAGAGCACACTTACATTCTTATAGGTCTTATCATACTCAGTCATCGTGAAGTAATGTACAGGAATGGTACGCATATTAAACTCATCCATATCCTCCTGAGTCAGTACTGTGCTTATCTGGCGTCCTCTATCTGTTCTGTAATTGAAACAAAGCACTATATCATCTTCCGCTATAGCTCCCTCTTTCGCTAAACGTACTGGTTTTATAAATTCATCTGTAACTCCATTATCATAACTAGCCTGCATAGCCTCTTGGTAGTTATTAAAATTTTCTCCTACTCCATTTATCAGTAGATCATACGCTAACTTAGTGCGCTCCCACCTTTTATCTCGGTCCATGGCATAGTATCTCCCACAGATAGTAGCCAGTCTAGCCTGCCCAAATTTAGGAGACTCACACACCGTCTGCAGATAATCAATTCCATAATTAGGATCTGTGTCTCTTCCGTCTGTGAATGCATGAATATATGTCCTATTATCTAATCCCTTATTTTTCAGTAAATCAGTAAGCTCCAATAGGTGATTCATATTACTGTGCACGCCACCGTCACTGACTAAACCCATGAGATGAATCTTTCTGTTGGGATTCTCTTGAGCTAGTTTTACCATTTTTGTAAATTCTACTATCTCCTCTACTTCATTATCCCTAAATGCTTTATTGATACGCACTAGCATTTGCCACACTACACGTCCAGCTCCTATATTCATATGACCTACCTCAGAGTTTCCCATTTGCCCTTCTGGGAGACCCACATTCTCTCCAAACGTTCTCAGGGTAGCATTTGGCTTCGTTTTTAAACTATCAATGAATGGAGTTTTTGCATTAAAGATAGCATCAGAGCTATCATTTTCACCTATTCCCCAACCATCTAGAATCACCAACGCTACTTTTTTCTTAACCATATATTAGCAAATTTAAATCAATCTATTTATTGAAAGGAATTCTATTCTTATAAAATTACAATTTGGTCGAATCCACTAAGCTATACTATAAGCTATCGAACTAAGTTTGTAATAAATAAAATAAGCAGGACGTGGAAGGTGCAAATCGTTATTTACTAAATTGAAAAAGGTTTTACTCATACTCTCACTGTTGTATCTAATCATGCCAGTCCACGCTCAGGAATATAACCTACTACGCGGATATGTGACTGATAATATGGCCACTCCACTTCCTGGAGTCGTCGTGCGATTAACAACTGGTGGAGGCACTATAACAGATGATGCTGGACGATATGAACTAAGATTAGAAACTGGCGTCTATAGAGTTAGTTATCAATATATAAGCTTCAGTACTGTGACTGTAGACCAGTTAGTAGAAGGAAACACGACATTAAACATTTCTCTAACTCAAGACGAGAGCCAACTAAAAACAGTCAACGTCACTAATAAGCGTAAAGATTTCTCCTACCAAGTAATCAGAAATACAATAGCTGAGAAAGAGAAATATCAGAATCAGTACACCAATCAAAAAAGAACCATTTACGTAAAAAGTAAAGAGACAAATACCTCCACAAAAGTGGATGACGATGATAAAAAAGCGGAAGACAAAAACACCGTAGATGAAGTCACTAAAAAGAACGATAGTATTCCAGATCTCAATTACTTTGAAGGTAAATTTACTCAATATAGGGAGATTCCTAGAGGATTCAAACAAGTAAAAGAAGCAGCTAAAAGACTCGGAAGCCAGTACTCACTGCTTTATACTAATACTACCGATGCAGACTTCAACTTTTATGACAATCTGATTTTTGTGAAAAAGCTAGGAGACAATAGCTATGTGAGTCCACTGAGCAACACGGCTTTTATGAGCTACAAGTACAAACTCTTAGGTTCAGATTTTGAAGATGGTAAAAAATACTACCGAGTACAGGTAAAGCCCAGAAAACTAGGTAATGCTTTATTTTCAGGGGACCTACATATTTGGGACGAGTCTTGGAAACTAAAATATGTAAACCTAAGTGTGCCAAAACGCTCACTGATCCTCTACAATGATTTTAATATAGAGCAATGGTATACGGATAAGAAAGGCAAGTGGGTTCTAAGTAAAGAGCTGATGCAGTGGGAGATAAAAACCAAGTCATCACAAAGTATAGGTGAAGCTCAGATTCTTTTTGAAAATTACTCCTTTGACAGTACGTACGCTAAGCGTTTTTTTAATGCGGAAGTAGGCATCACTCAAGACAGTGCCTATGAGCGAGACACCTCCTATTGGAGCACCATACGCCCCGTACCTCTTACCACAGATGAGTCTAGGTTTATAGCGTATAAAGATAGTTTATATCGCTTTACAACAAGCGTAGAATACTTAGACTCATTGGACTCCGCATTCAATAGGTTGACCATACCAAACCTTCTTTGGGACGGTCAGGGCATCATCAAAAGAGAGAAAAAAGTACTTTGGACGTTTGATCCGGTACTCGCTATGATAAACCCTGTGCCTATAGGCGGATTCAGACTTAGGTACAGTATGAGCTACTCTAAAACCTTCGAAAGCAGAAAAAAACTCTATATTTCCCCTAACTTAAACTACGGATTTAGAAACAATGACCTCAAAGGTGGTATGAGTGTCAACTACCTTTACAATCCTAAAAAACTGGCACGAATCAACATTGCATACTACAACGACTTTAGTGCCGTCAATAACTTTGCTACCATACAAGACATCTTCAGCAGGGCAAATTTCTTTGAAACAAATACGTTACGATTATACCACAATTTTGAAGTGCTGAATGGGCTCTACTTTAGCAGTTCGCTATCCAGCAATATACGAAGACCACTTACTGACTTCGAATTCAATCCACAGTTTGACAGCACATTTAACAATACAGGTAACCCACCTATCGCTTTTAAAACTAACGGAAGTAGTGTAATACGTGTAGGATTATCTTACACACCAAAACAACTATACATACAGGAACCAAAGGAAAAGATAGTGCTGGGTTCTAGCTGGCCTACATTTACCTTGTTTTATGAGCAGGCGGTACCTAATCTCTTGCAAGCCACTACAGACTTCAAGTACTTGGAACTTGGGATGAATCAAACTGTAAATCTGGGAATATTTGGTACGAGTTCTTATTCTATTCAAATAGGCTCATTCTTAGACACCACGGCTATGCTCGCTATGGACTACAGGTATCAGCGTGGCGGAGACAAGTATTTTTTCATTCCACCACTATTTGGCTACCAACTTATAGACAGCACTTTCCCAGTATTTAACGGATACTTTGAGTCGCATTATAATCACGAGTTTAATGGATTCGTTACGAGTAAGGTGCCGGGCATCAAACAACTCAATATTAAGCTATCCGCAGGCGGTGGTCTTCTCTACGTGCCAGAGCGTAACTTTCAGTACTCAGAGCTCCACACTGGAGCTAGCAGAGTATTCAGAATAGGCAGAGAGCGGTTTAAACTAGGTATACATTATGTAGTTTCTCAGGGAAATAAACAAGGTTTCAGATCAGGTGTTAAATTCCTCGTCACCCCATATAATGCCGCCAATAGTTCGTGGGCATTTTAGTGCAATACCAATTTAGTTTTTAAGTGTCGTATACATAAATTGAGTTTATCGAAGGTTTGTAAAGGCGAAAAATCATTGCATAGCCTGAGCTATGGTATTATTTTTTAACGAATAGAAATCGAGTGAAAAACGATTTATATGCGGCAATTGAAAG
>Ga0105055_10001668_pt1 | contig 35591 bp, 30 predicted proteins | sample BON03_FD_78090 | JGI IMG/M metagenome (GOLD analysis project Ga0105055, IMG submission 78090) | Freshwater microbial communities from Lake Bonney liftoff mats and glacier meltwater in Antarctica - BON-03 | ecosystem: Environmental > Aquatic > Freshwater > Ice > Glacier meltwater | place: Lake... | reverse complement strand
TACAGCCACCTGGAAATGGTAAATCACGAAATCCTAACTTCGGAAGCGCCGTGTGATGGGAGACTATCACGCACGGTGCTGTGAGAGGTTTGAGGTGAAATCCCTCTTACCTACTCGACTTTAAAATTTGAAGTAATATCAGAATCCACGAATTTACAGATCAAAAGGTTAGTAGAAAACACCGGATGGTCTTCTTTTTAGTTAAGCTAGCAGATAGATGGAATTGAGCTTAATGACTGAATTGTTGTCGCAACTATTTGAATCTCGATCTTTATTTATGTGACATTGGTCTTAATATAACCCCAAAATTTCTGTTTAGAAGTCATTTATTTCTTGAGCATTTTAAATTATGAGTCAAATTCAATCAATTTGATACTTCGGATGTATTTAATGAAATAAATGACCCTTTATTCATCATAGATTCTGAATAAATAATATTTTTCAATAAGGTTACATAGATAATTTTCCCCATTTATGAAGATATTTTGTTAATTATGAAAAGGTGATGAATTCATTGGATGATTTTTTTATTTCTGGTTAAGTTCTTAAGAATGTATTCTTAAAATCAATCAAGCCAAATTTTATAAATCAAGATTATGAATGAATTTCACCCCTTCGGGCCTTATTTCTCTCTCATTTCCGCTTCCCCGGTTTTGTCGAGGGTTATGAATTGTTGCATTCCTTCGGATCTTCCTTTTGTAAGAAATAGCTTAAGTAAACGTAGGAAATTTGGTTTCTGGCAACATCAGATAGTTATCGGATGTGGATACTCATGATAATTTAGTTTCCAATGCAATCAAGTTTACTGATAAGGAGCAATTAAAAGTGATTTTACTGCTAGTAGAGACAAAAGGAAATGAATGAGAAATTAAGTTTAGAGTGGAAGTTACGGGTATCGGTATTCCTGAGGATAAGATGGTTTCTATTTTTAAAGCATTTACCCAGGCATCTTCAGCTACCACACGTAAATTTGGCGGAACGTGACTGGGATTAGCTATTGTAAAAAGTTTGGCAGAACTTCCTAGTGCAAAAATACAAGTGACTTCAGCGCTGAATGTTGGAGCGATTTTCGAGTTTAAATTGAAATTTATTAGTGTGGAAGAAAATAGCATTATTCATACCCAACAGCAATGCAAGAAAAAATCCTTGCAAAACGCATCGATTTTGGTAGCCGAAGATAATCTGGTAAATCAAATCTTGATCAAGAAATTTCTGAAAAAATGGCATGTGGGCAATCTAGTAATTGCCTCAGACGGACAAGAGGCAATTGATGAGTTCGAGCATGGGGAATTTGATATCATACTCCTGGATATTCAGATGCCTGTTCTGGATGGATTTGCAGTAGCAAAATGGATTCGTGAAAATAAGGACGTCAAAAAGAGGGGAATCCCTATTTTAGTACTATCTGCGGCTTCTCATCATGAGATTAAAAACGAGATGGAGGAAAATGGAATTGATGATTTTGTAGAAAAGCCATTCACTTCCGAATGTCTATACAGTAAATTATCTCAATATCTTAATTCGAAAGATCTGAGTTGATACGGATTTAGCATTAATTTTGCCTATTGGGTCTGGGTTCGCCCAGCTAAATACAAATCAACCATTCAATGCCCCTTTTTAATAGATTCTTAGTAGTGCTTTTTGTTTTTTTTATCATTGCTGACGCTCAAGCGCAGCAATTAATGACCAAGCGATCTACTTTCTATGCTTTACTAGGCACTTCAGGAGGCAAACTCAATCAGTTCGATAAAATGCTGGAAGAGCGTGGCCTTTCTGGCTTGAGGAATAGATACCAAACTATAGGGTTGGGTTATCAGACTAGAATCAATGATTTTGTTCTTGGGTTAGATGTATTACACAATAGAGGTGGATTAAGTGAGTTCGATGATTTTTCAATTAACTACAGGACTTCAAGAGCCTTGTTGAATGTGGGTTACGCATTTACAGAAGAGTCGCGATTTCAGCTTATCCATTACATGTCTTTAGGAGTAGGATTTCTTAATTTTCAAATGCTACCATCAGAGCGTTTGCGTGATTTAGATGCGTTTCTAGCCAACCCAGAACAGGGGTTTGTTCTTAGAAAAAAAGATATACAAAAAGGGTCATTCCATTATGGGAATTTTCTCACAGAGATTGGCTTTCAGCTGAGCTATGATTTTGACTTGCCTGGAAGGCCTGAGGCTGTGCAGATCATTACTAAATTGGGTTATTCTTTCAGTCCTTTGGCCGGGAAATGGAATATAAATGGGATCAATTTTGACAATACTCAAAATGGTGCTTTTATAAGAGTGGGCGCTGGAATATCTCTTCCAGATCGAAATTTCTTTTATAAGGATGCTAGCATAGGAATTTCATTGATTAGAGGGGTCCACTTCACTACCGCAAAAGAATTCAACGCTAAACTGGAAGATGCTGGTCTCAATCCTTTGAATGGTACTCCTACCAATTGGGGCTTGAGAATTTTAGGTAATACAGATAGGCTTCTTTATGGGGCCGAACTCTATAATCTAGCACTGAGTGGTAATGCAACCAGTGAGAAAAAGCATTCTCTGAATAGCCTAAGGGTCTATGGGAATGTAGGGTACAATTTGATTGAATATAGAAATTTTGGATTTGGAGCTTTAGCAGGACTTGGGTACGGAAATATCCGCTACACCCTTTTGACTAGCGATAAGCCCGATTTTCCAGAGTTGTTTGAGCAGAGAGAATTTGACGGATATTTGAAAAATAGTGGTCTAATGCTGAAACCAGAGGTCTTTGTTGAATATGGTGTCCCTCTTACCAAAAGAAAACTTTTTGATTTGGTGTTTACTGCAGCAGCAGGCTATGAAGTTCCCTTGGCAAATTACAAACTTGGGGATTTTAATATGTCAAGTTTTATGGCAGGACCCTATTTGAGTTTTGGGATAGGGGTTAGGCCTTAATTTTATTCTTTTGACAATTTAATTCAATTTTCAGTGAGTCCTTTTTAGTGATTCTCCTGTTTTATTATCAAAATGCTATTAACTTTGAGTTGCTTATCGAGAAAGACCGAGGGAAGGGCCCTATGACGTCTTAGCAACCTGAAAATAAGGTGCTAACTCCCATTCCTGATTTCTGGAAAAAGATGAGCGGACTAGTACATTGTACTACTCTCCGTGTTTTGCTCGACAAGCTTTTTGATTAACAAAAAATTAGTATGCAAAACAGAACGGAATCCCTACTAGAACAACTATCTCAGCGTATTTTAATACTCGATGGAGCCATGGGAACCATGATCCAACGATATATCCTTACTGAGGAAGATTTTCGAACTCCTGAGCTCGCTTCACATCCTAAATCACTGAAGGGAAATAATGACCTCTTGTCCCTGAGCAAACCTCAAATCATCAAAGATATTCATGCCGAATATTTCAATGCTGGAGCAGATATTATAGAAACTAATACTTTTTCAGCGACGACCATAGCTCAAGCAGATTATGAGTTGTCTCATTTGGCTTATTCAATAAATTTTGAATCGGCGAAACTGGCGCGTGAAGTAGCAGACGAATTCACAGCCAAAAACCCTAAAAAACCTCGCTTCGTAGCAGGAGCTATTGGTCCGACAAATAGGACGGCATCACTTTCTCCTGACGTGAATGATCCCGGATACCGTGCGATTACCTTTGATCAGCTTGCAGAAGCGTATGCTGAGCAGGTGAGAGGGTTGTTAGACGGAGGAGTAGATATTATTTTGGTGGAGACTATTTTCGATACGCTGAATGCTAAAGCAGCTTTGTATGCTATCCAAGATGTATATGAGGAGAGAGATATTCCTTTGGACCCAAAAGACGGAGGAATACCAATTATGATTTCTGGAACAATTACAGATGCTTCAGGACGCACACTTTCAGGGCAGACTACCGAGGCATTTTTGATCTCTATATCACATGTTCCTTTGCTTTCAGTTGGATTGAATTGCGCTTTGGGAGCCAAAGAATTGAGACCCTATTTGAAAGTACTGGCGCAAAAAGCACCATTTTATGTGAGTGCATATCCAAACGCTGGCCTGCCAAATGAATTTGGTCAATACGATCAGGGAGCTAATGAAATGGCAGATCAGGTCAGAGACTTTTTGAAAGAAGGAATGCTAAATATTCTGGGAGGCTGCTGTGGCACTACGCCTGAGCATATCTCAGCTTTAGCGCAAATGGCTGCAAATTTTCAGCCCAGAAAAATACAAGAAGAAGAATTAGAAGTAACGTTGGATTGAGAAGATGGTAAGAACTAATTACATGAAACTATCAGGCTTAGAGCCTCTGGTTTTCACCCCCGAAATTAATTTTGTCAATATAGGTGAGCGAACCAATATTACCGGTTCGAAGAAATTTGCTCGTTTGATTTTGAACGGAAACTATGACGATGCGCTGGAAGTGGCACTGGATCAAGTACGAGGCGGAGCACAAGTACTGGACGTCTGCATGGACGAAGGAATGCTTGATGGAGAATATGCTATGGTCAAATTCCTGAACCTGATCGCATCAGAACCGGAGATTTGTAGGATTCCAATTATGATCGATAGTTCCAAATGGAAGATTATCGTGGCGGGATTGAAGTGTGTGCAAGGCAAAGGAATCGTCAATTCGATCTCCCTGAAAAACGGGGAGGGAGAATTTATAGAGCAAGCTAAAACAGTGAAGAAATTCGGTGCTGCGGTTGTAGTGATGGCCTTTGATGAGGCTGGGCAAGCTGATACGTACGAGAGACGAATTGAGATATGTGAGAGGAGTTATAGAGTTCTTGTAGATCAAGTAAAGTTTAATCCTCAGGATATCATTTTTGATCCCAATGTTTTCCCCGTAGCTACGGGAATGGATGAGCATAGAAAAAATGCTTTGGACTACTTTAATGCTACCAAATGGATCAAAAAGAACCTTCCTGGAGCCAAAGTCAGTGGTGGAGTAAGCAATGTGAGTTTTTCTTTCCGTGGGAATAATCCTGTGAGGGAAGCGATGCATGCAGCTTTCTTATATCATGCGATCAAGAGCGGAATGGATATGGGGATTGTAAACCCGTCCATGTTGGAGATTTACGATGATATTCCAAAGGATTTACTTGAAAGAGTAGAAGATGTACTTTTTGATAGAAGAGAAGATGCTACGGAGCGGATGCTTGATTTTGCAGAAACAGTAAAGTCAGCAGATAAGAAGGAAATTGTAAATGAAGCTTGGCGCTCAGATCCTGTTTCTAAGCGAATGGAGCATGCGTTAGTAAAAGGGATTTTGGATTTTATTGTAGAAGATACAGAAGAAGCAAGATTAGAATTTAAAAATCCTCTGAAGGTGATAGAAGGGCCTTTGATGGATGGAATGAACGTAGTGGGTGATCTTTTTGGTGAGGGGAAAATGTTTCTTCCTCAAGTGGTGAAATCTGCACGAGTGATGAAAAAGGCTGTGGCCTATTTGGAACCATTCATGCCTTTGCCTGGAGAAGGTGAGGAGAAATCTTCTTTGAAAAAGATTCTTTTGGCAACTGTGAAAGGCGATGTACATGATATCGGAAAGAATATCGTGGGCGTAGTGTTGTCATGCAATAGCTACCAAATCATCGATTTGGGTGTGATGGTCGATGCTCAGAAAATCATCGATGAAGCAGTAAAGAATAATGTGGATATCATAGGGTTGAGCGGCTTGATCACGCCTTCTTTGGATGAGATGGTGAATGTGGCTTTCGAGATGGAACGTCAGGGAATCAAGATTCCGCTGCTCATCGGAGGCGCAACTACATCTAGAATTCACACGGCAGTGAAGATTGATCCCGTTTATAGCGGAACGGTCGTACATGTAATGGATGCAAGTAAGTCTGTTCCTATAGCCGGAGAGGCTATATCTGTAGAGACGAAGGAAGCATATCGATTGAAATACAAGGAAATCTATCAGCAGCTCCGCGTGGAGCATGAAGCAAAGCAATCCTTAAAACAATTGGTTACTTATGAGCAAGCGAAAGCCAATCCAGTAGAAATTGATTGGGATTTATATGAACCTGTTGTACCTAAGAAACTTGGTAGAACGGTTCTCAAAGATGTGGATTTGAATATTGTTCGCAAGTACATTGACTGGACTCCTTTCTTCAGTACTTGGATGCTGAGCGGGAAATACCCAAAAATTTTCTCAGATCCTGTAGTCGGGGAAGAGGCGAAGAAGGTATATGATGATGCAAATGAAATGTTGGATAAGGCGATTGCAGAGAAGTGGCTTTCTGCAAATGCAGTTTTTGGACTTTATCCAATAAAAAGAGACGAAGATGATGCGGCTGTTTTTGATGTCGATGGTAAGCAGACAGCCTCTTTTCATTTTCTGCGCCAGCAAGGGAAAAAAGGAAAAGGAGTACCGAATCGATCGTTAGCTGATTATTTACACCCTACGAAGAGCGATTATGTTGGATGCTTTGCAGTGACTTCTGGTACTGGTATGGAGACCAAACTTGCTGAATTCCAAAAAGACGGGGATGATTACAATGATATCATGTTTAAATCTGTTGCAGATCGACTTGCTGAGGCTACTGCCGAATATATCCATGAGCTGGTTAGAAAGGATTATTGGGGCTATTCTAAAGATGAAAATCTGGAAAATGACTCCTTGATTCGGGAAGAATATCCTGGTATTAGACCTGCGCCTGGATATCCAGCTTGCCCTGAACACTCAGAAAAGAGTACGATTTCTCAGCTTTTGGATATGGAAAATGAAATTGGAATCATGTTGACGACAAGCTATGCAATGTATCCTACTTCATCCGTTTCTGGATTTTTCTTTGGAAACCCAGAGAGTAAATATTTTGGTCTCGGAAAAATAGGAGAAGACCAAGTGGCGAGTTATGCAGAACGCAAAGGGATTTCTCTTAGAGATGCTGAGCGTTTACTTTCCCCAAATCTAGCTTATCAACCTAATTTAACCCTAGTAGAACCTACTCCATGAAAGTAACAGAACACTTAGGAAACCCTAATAACACACTATTTTCCTTTGAGATACTGCCCCCGTTGAAAGGGCAAAGTCTGAAAGAATTACTTGAAGGTATTGCACCTTTGATGGATTTCAAGCCTCCTTTTGTAGATGTAACGTACCATAGAGAGGAGTATATTTATAAAAAGCATCCAAATGGATTGCTTCAGAAAATCAGCACCAAAAAACGTCCAGGAACGGTAGGGATTTGTGCAGCGATTATGAATCGCTTTCATATTGACGCTGTGCCGCATTTGCTTTGTGGAGGATTTACCAAAGAAGAGACAGAAAATGCGCTGATCGATCTGAATTTCATTGGAGTAGAAAATGTGCTTGCGCTTCGTGGAGATGCTCCCAAAACTGAAGGGAAATTCATGCCGGAAGCTGAAGGTCACGGTTTTGCCACCGAATTGGTAGAGCAGATCCTGAAAATGAATCAAGGTCGTTATTTGCATGAAGAGACTGAAATAGGATTTCAAACAGATTTCTGTGTAGGAGTAGCAGGATATCCTGAAAAGCATTTTGAAGCTCCTTCTATGAAGTTTGATCTGAAATACTTGAAGGAAAAGGTAGACAAAGGAGCTGAGTACATCGTAACTCAGATGTTTTTTGACAACCAGAAATACTTTGAATTTGTGGATCAAGTTCGAGCTGCTGGCATTACTATTCCGATCATTCCTGGGATCAAACCCATCACGACGATTGGTCAAATCACCATGCTTCCAAGAACATTCTTTTTGGACTTACCAGATGCACTGATGGATGAGTTGGAAAAGTGTAAAACCAACGCAGAAGTTAAGGAAGTGGGGATAGAATGGTCTATTCAGCAGTGCAAGGAGTTGGTGAAAAAGAAGGTGCCGTCCTTACATTTCTACACGATGAGTAAAGCAGATACCACGTATAAAATTGCGAAGGAAATATTTTAGCCAATTGAATAATTCTCATAAAAAAAGCCTTTTGAATTTAATTCAGAAGGCTTTTTATTGTTAAGCTTTTTTAGTCTTTATGAAGTTTCATGGTCATATCCTCATATTTCTTTTTAGAATCGTCGCTTAGTTTATCAAAGTTTTTCTCTAGCCAATTCATACTTTCCTGAGTGGCATCTTCAATTTCATTTGCGGTGTTTTTTGTGCCTTTTTCTACGTCAGCGGAAGTTTTTCCCCACCATGTCTCCATATTCTTCATGTGCATATCCGTAGTACGTTGGAAGTTATCGGCTTCGGCCTTGCCATTTTTTACAGTATTCTCATAGCGTTCTTCGATCATTTCCAGATTATCATCTTCAACTTTCAAATCGTTATAAACTTTTTCAGCTCTGGAATCCAAGCTGTCATAACGCTCATCGATTACCGACCAATTATGTACTGGTATCATCTGTACTGCATTTTCTACGCTATCCACATAGTTCTCAAGGTTCTCAGTAGCCTGAGTTCGGTCTTGCTCTGTATAGGTTTTGGTATCACAAGAATACATAGCTACAGTTGCTACTGCTGCTCCGATAATTAAAGTTGCTTTCGTTTTCATTTTCTAGATTGGTTTGTTTGTAAAAAGGTTTTGATGGTTAATTCTATACAAACGCTCGCAATACTGTTTCCAACCTTTTGTTGAGAAGTGTAATTCAACCTAAATGTGCCTACATAGGCTCTAATCTCTGATTATCATAGAAAAGTAGCTGATATTGTAATTTTTAAATTCCCCCATTTTACGAGCATTTTTACCCAACTATTCCATTCTCTATACATTTTTTCTAAAAAATATAGAAGGCTTACTATTGAAATTGTCAGCTGATATCATTGATGGGGGAAGTACTTCTCTTGAATTTCAGTTAGAGAGTTATTGATCTTTGGTAACTTGGGCTATGATTAAATTGATAGAATGTCCACGGGATGCAATGCAGGGAATTCCCGAGTTTATAGATACAGCGATCAAAGCAGCATATATCAATCAATTGCTGGAAGTAGGTTTTGATACGATAGATTTTGGAAGTTTTGTGAGTCCTAAGGCTATTCCGCAAATGCGTGACACCGCAGAAGTGCTGAGTTTACTGGATTTGCATAATGCAAAGAGTAAGCTTCTGGCTATAGTAGCCAATTTGCGTGGAGCTGAGGATGCGATGCAGTTTCCTGAGATTGATTACTTGGGTTTTCCACTTTCTGTGTCTGAGACCTTCCAACAAAGAAATACAAATGCAAGCATTAAGCAGGCATTGATAACAGTTGAGGAGATTCAAAATCTCTGCGAAGTAAAAGGGAAAACTCTGGTCACCTACCTGAGTATGAGCTTTGGGAATCCCTATGGAGACCCATATTCGCCAGAGTTAGTCGCTGGATTTGTAGAGAAATTAGATCAGTTGGGTGTGAAAATAATCTCTTTATCAGATACGATTGGAGTGGCTGATCCAGCCTTGATTACAAGTTTATTGAGTCTTCAGATATCTGCTTTTCCTCATATCGAATTTGGAGCACATCTGCACAGCAGGCCAGAAGATATTGGAGCCAAAGTAAGAGCGGGAGCTAAAGCTGGTTGTAGAAGATTTGATGGAGCGCTCAAAGGATTTGGAGGATGCCCAATGGCCGATGACGAGCTGGTAGGTAATATGGCAACGGAAGTGATGATAGACACTTTGGAAGCTTCAGGCTTCGATCTAAAGCTTAATAAAGTGGAGTTTGGAGAAGCTATGAAACTGGCTGGATTTGTTTTTAATCCTTAGTCTTAAAGTAAACTAGACCAACAACCTATATTTCTTTCCAGGCAATGACTTTACGATTCCTTCAAATTCAAGTGTAAGCAGTTTTGAAGAAAGTAAGCCAAGCGGTATTTCTGTGGTATGACTCAGTGAATCAATTTCCATTTCGCCTTTTTCCTGCAAAAGGGAAAGAATTGCTTGCTCTTCTGCATCACGATTTGTCAAATCAAGTACGGGCTTTATGATTTTCACTTCTCCGGGTTTGCTCCAAAAAAGTGCTTCAGCTACGTCATTTGGCCCAGTATAGATATTGGCTTTCATTTTTTTGATAAGCAAATTGCAGCCTTCACTATATTGGGATTGTAGATTTCCGGGTACAGCAAAGACATCTTTGTCATAACTGTAGGCAATCTCTGCTGTGATTAATGCGCCGCCTTTTTCTGCGGCTTCTACCACGATTAAAGCATCTGAAAGACTGGCTATAATCCGGTTTCTTGCAGGGAAATTTCCAGGAACCAGTGTACTACCCGGCGCATATTCGCTAATCAAAGCACCAGTCTCCATAATAGACTCAGCAGTTTTTCTATGAACAGCGGGATAAATCCGATCTATAGGAGATCCCATTACGGCGATAGTTGGCAATCCCACAGCTAACGCTGCTCGGTGTGCTTCGATGTCTATACCGTATGCAAGTCCAGAAATAATAGCTGGTTGGTAAATAGCTAAATCTTCAACGATCTTTCGAGTGGCGGATTTCCCATAGCCTGTCGCACTACGGGTTCCTACGATGCCAACTGTTCGATCAAAGTTCAGATCAGTGTTGCCCACGGCAAAAATCACAACTGGACTATCTTCCTGCATTTTGAATCGCTGCGGAAAGTCAGGATGAAGAGAGGTGAGGATAGTATACTGCTTTTTTCCACACTCGTTGATTAGGTTATCAGCTTTGCGAAGCAATTCCCCTTCTTGATTTCGAAGTGCTAGTAGTTTCTCTCCGACTTTAGGAGTTTTGGCTACTTTTCCTTTTGGGAGTTTGAAAAAATTAGCTGCTGAACCTGAATAGGCTATAATAGCTTTGAATACTCCTGGGCCAATTTTTGGCGCGAGCGATAATGCTAGAAGATAACGTAAATCATTATGCCCCTGATTTTGCATTGAATTCGTCCCGGATATTTATTAAAAAGTCTTTAATCTCCTGTAATCTTTGAACTGCCTGAACCTTATCAAATCCTTGCTCCTTACCAGCTTTGATTACTTCCTGAGCTCCTTGGAGCGTATATCCTTTTTCTTTTACAAGATGATAGATGTACTTGATTTTCTGGATGTCAATCTTCGTATAGCGACGATTTCCTTTTCTATCCTTCTTTGGACGAATGATATCAAACTCACCTTCCCAGTATCTAATAAGTGAAGGCGCAACTTTGAACATTTGCGCTACTTCCCCGATGGAATGATATTTTTTTTCTATTTCTCGCTCTTTGTATGGCACGGTAAAAATTGTCTTTGACTCTAAATTAATGAAAATGAAATAGTTTCTTCAACAAGAACTTTAACTCCTTAAGAAAAAAACGATTATTTTATCGATTTAGTGTTTGCAGCATTTGAATAGCTGCTAACCCTGCAGTTTCCGTTCGAAGTCTCGCTCCTCCCAAAGATACTGGCTTGAAACCTGTATCAAATGCTTTTTGGATTTCTATTGGATCAAAATCTCCTTCCGGCCCAATTAATATCAAATACTTCCCCTTGGCTTTTGCACTGTCAAACAAATGATGCGCATGATTTTCATCTACATAGGCGATGAATTTTTGATATTCTTCAAATTCTACTGAATCTAGAATTTGATCTAGTTTTAAAACTGGATGAAGCGTAGGGATTCGGTACTTCAAACTTTGCTTGCAGGCTGAAATAATTTTTTTCTCCAAGCGATCAGTTTTAAGATAGCTTCTTTCGGAGTTTATTGTTTCCAGAAGCGTAAGTTCATGGAAACCAATTTCTGTAATTTTCTCTACCATCCATTCCATACGATCAGGACTTTTGGTGGGAGCGATGGCAAGATGAATGTGAAAATCGTCCTCTTCGATCACGGTTGTGTGCAGAACTTTTAGGCTGGTCTTTTTAGGATTTGCCTCCACGATCGCACATGTATAGAGAGTTCCTTCTCCATTTGTCACAAATACCTGATCACCTTGCTTTTTGCGAAGCACACGACAAAGATGCTTGGACTCATCAGGTTCCAAGCTGATCAAGGGAGGAGTGATGTTTTCTTGAAAAAAGAGTTGCATAGTCAAATATACTTAGATACAAAAAAAGCACATTTCCCGAGGAAATGTGCCTTAATACTATATAAACCTTATAATCTATTAACCTTTTGAAACTTCCATGCTGACACTCTTGCCTTTGATGGTGTTGTTCTTCATTCCGTTAATCACCTGATCAGCATCTTTAGAAGGTACATCTATGAAAGAAAAGTTGTCATAGATATCAATTCCGCCGATGCTGCGTCCTGGTACACCAGTTTCACCTGCAATAGCACCAACGATATCATTTGGACGAATTCTGTCTTTTGAACCAAGGTTTAAGAACAGACGAGTCATATTCGCTTCACGAACTCTTTCTGGTCTGTTAGCTCCATCTCTGGATCCACCTTCACGACCTCCGAATTCTCTTCTGCGCTCGCCGCCTCGCTCTCCACCTCTTTCATTACGACCACCGAAACGATCTCCACGATCTCCTCTACCAGAGCGATCACGTCCACCGTTGCGACCACCGTCACGTCCGCCATCTCTTCTTCGATCTCCACCGGATGCATCGATGCTAAAGTTCTGATCCGCCATTTCTTTCACGGAAGAACCCATTACTATTTTGATCAAACCAACTGCAACTTGATCAAGCGTAAGTCCTTCAGCAAGCATCTGTCCGATAGTTGCTTCAAAAACTTGATTGTCTTCTTCTTTCTGAACTTGCTCAGTTACGTCTTTTATGAACTTAGCTTTTTTCATTTCGATCAACTCAGCTGCAGAAGGAGGGGACATCTTCGTGATGGTAGCCTTGGTATATCTTTCCAAATCTCTCATCTTGAAACTGTCTCTTCTTCCAGTCACAAAGCTGATTGCTTTACCGCTTTTACCAGCACGGCCTGTACGACCGATTCTGTGTACGTAATATTCTTCGTCCAATGGAAGGTCGAAGTTAAATACTGCTTCTACATTGTCTACGTCAATACCTCTTGCCGCTACGTCAGTCGCAACCAATACTTTGCAGTGTCCCTTACGGAACTTGCCCATTACTTTGTCACGTTGAGCTTGAGAAAGATCGCCATGAAGAGCATCAGCAGCGATTCCTCTAGCTATTAACCCTTCAGTAACCTCATCTACCATTCTCTTAGTATTACAGAATACTACGCTTAAGTTGATGTTGTGAACGTTCATTAAACGAGCCGTCAATTCCAATTTCAATTGGCTTTTGACTTCGTAAAATGTTTGCTCAATGTTAGAAACTGTAAGTTCTTTTCTGTCGATTTTAACAATTTCAGGATTAGTCTGATACTTTCTAGTCAAGTCCATGATAGGCTTGGCCATAGTTGCAGAGAAGAAAACTGTCTGTCTTTTCTCTGGCATTTCCTGAAGGATAGCTTCGATATCATCTCTGAAACCCATGTCTAACATCTCATCAGCCTCATCCAATACAAGGATGCCTACTGAATCAAGCTTCAACGTACCACGATTAATGTGATCTTGTATACGACCTGGTGTACCTACTACGATCTGAACTCCTTTACGAAGAACTCTGATTTGACGATCAATTGATTCGCCACCGTAAATAGCTACAGAATTTATTGCTCTGTGATATCTGGCAAGTTTTTGAATTTCACCTTCTACCTGAACAGCAAGTTCACGAGTAGGGCAAAGAATAATTGCCTGAGGTTTGTTAAAACTTGGATCGACTAGGTCGATAATTGGAATAGCAAAAGCTGCTGTTTTACCTGTACCGGTTTGAGCTTGTCCGATGACATCTCTACCTTGAAGGATAAAAGGGATTGATTGTGTTTGAATTGGGGAAGGTTGGGTATAGCCCATCTCTTCCACTGACTTAAGAATTTCCGCAGAAATTCCCAAGTCTGAGAACTTGAGTGTTTGATCCATGATGTTTCCTTAATTTCCCTGCCATTCGGTCCTAATATAAATCCCGACAAGCGACAGTAAGGAATTCACGGCACGAAAAATTGTTCTATGTCTTATTGACGGCACAAAAGTAGAGTTAATATTTTGAAACACCAAACTGTATTCGAAAATATTTAGAATAATCGTTAAAAATCGATGGTTTTACCACATAAAAATTTGGTTTGGCTGAGATAGGCTGGTTTATTTAAGAATAATAATTTGTTGAGACGATGCTTTCAATTTATTGTTCTTGCCTTTGTTCCTCAAATGATAAAGAAAAATCTCTTCCTCCCGGATTTGTATTATGGGCTCCTACAGATTTTTCCTTTGGCAAGATTCTTAAATAATGGTTTTGCATTTGAGTCAACGCTACACTCAGTTATTTGGATTCAAACTCGTTCTGAAGGCAGACGCGGACCTGAAATTTTCTCATCAGTCACTATTTTAATTCGCCACGGCGGGCAAGTTCTTCTAATTTTCCAACCTAATCCCAATCATAAAAATGACTCGTTCTCACTCGCTTCTTCGATCATTTCGGCTGTGAGTTCTTTGCCTAAGTATCGGTCAATAATACCATGTGCAAGGTAAAGTAGGGGAGTAAGCACTATCGCCACTGTCATTTTATAGATGTAATTCATTATTCCCACAGCGATGATTTGGCTGAGGCTCCAATTTCCAAATACATAAAAAGCGATCCCAAGCACCACGAAAGAATCGATAAACTGGCTGACTAAAGTAGAGCCTGTTGCCCTGAGCCAAATCTTATTTTCACCAGTGACAGACCTTAGCTTTTGGAACACATAGACATCAATCAATTGCCCAATAAGGAAAGCTGTGAGGGAACCAATAATGATTCCTAAGCCTTGGCGGAAGATCCTATTGAAGGCATAGCTGATATTGAAACTTTCTCCATCTAGGGTAGTAGCATTTACATCCAACCAGAAATCTGCTGGTGTCAATGTCGTAACCACGCTGATCACGATAAATGCATAAGCGATCAAACCAGCAGTTAGAAACGAGATTTTCTTTACACCCTTTTTACCAAAATACTCATTGATAATATCGGTGGTGATAAAGACAACCGGCCAGATTACAGCTCCGGCAGTAAGGTTGAAATCTAATAAATATTCTCCGAAAAAGGTCCAGTTTACCGGATCAAAGCCAAGCGTTTTCTCAGCGGAGAAGATCTTTACACCAATAATCTCCGCAAGAATTGCATTGGTCAGGAAAATGCTTCCCAAGATGATAAAGAGATTGGTCTTACGGGAGTTTTGAGTTTTGTTCATAGTACATACGTCTCACCTTCCACGCTCAAAGCACTGGCCGGGAATACGCTTTTTGCCTCATCCAGGAGTGGTTCTAAATTCGCGTATCTGGATGAATAGTGACCCAAAAGTAGCTTTTTGACCTTACTGACTTTTGCCACTTCCGCTGCTTGCATTGCAGTGCTGTGAAAAGTCACAGCAGCCCGTTCCTTACTGTCTTCCATAAAAGTAGATTCATGGTAAAGTAAATCTACATTCTTTAGATATTGTTTTAAATCAGGGTTATAAATCGTGTCAGAGCAATAAACGTACGTGCGCAAAGGTGCAAGAGGGTAAGTGTAATCGTTGACTTTAAATAGCTTGCCATTTTCATCCGTATAATTTTCACCTGCGCGAAGGGATTCGATTGCGGAAAATGGGACAGGGGCTTCCAGAAGTTTTTCCTTGATCATACTTCGAAGCCCCGCTTTCTCCCTAATAAGAAATCCAGTAGTGGGAAGTCGGTGCTTAAGTGGAAAGCTGTACACGTCAAAGTGTTTCTCTTCCAGCAATAAATGCATGCTATCATCATGGGTTTCCACAAAATTTAGTGGATAGGGAAGCTTCGTATTACTATATTTGAAATTTGTCGTAATAATCTCATCCAGTCCTTTCGGGCCAAAAATGGTTAGAGGAGTAGTGCGCTTCCCTAAACTGTAGCTGGAGAGTAACCCCAGCAATCCATAATAGTGATCTCCGTGAAGATGGGAAATGAAAATATGGTTGATCTTAGTGACCTTGATCTTGAAAGCGCGAGCCTGAAGCTGCATGGCTTCACCACAGTCAATCAGTAAAAAATCCTGCCCAAATCTTACGACTTGGGCAGTATGATGTCTTCCATGCACTGGGATGGAAGATGTGTTTCCTAATATGGTGACTTCAAAGTCCGGTATCAACCTTCCCCCTCTTCTTCTTCTTCTCCGCTTGCGATTGCATGCATGAAGATTGCTTCACTTGCTTCTTCCAGCGTGCTTACCAAATTTAATTTTTTGTCAAGCATGGAGATTTTCAACAGCTTCATCACGTGATCCTGAACGCCTGATATGATGAAAACACCACCATTTTTACCAAATTCTCGATCCCCAACCAGCAATGCACTAAGTCCTGAAGAATCTACATATTTCACTTCGCTCATGTCCAAAACAAGATTTCCGAAGCCTTCAGCATGAATCGTCAATAACTCAGATTTTAAAACTGGAGCAAGTAATGAATCCAATTTCTCTTCCTGTGGAGTGAAGATGACGTACTGTTCTTTTTTATCAATTGAATATTTCATAGTATAAGTTTGTTGGTCTTTTACCCTAAATGTGAAAGGATAGCTTTTTCAATTCTAGACTCAATTTCTGTTGTGTTTGCTTTTTGGAATTTCTCTCCTGTTATTTTTTCGAAAAGCTCAATATAGCGATCAGAGATGCTTTCTACAATTTCATCTGTCATTTCAGGCACAGATTGTCCATCCTTGCCCTGAAAACCTTTCGAAATTAACCATTGTCTCACAAATTCCTTGGAAAGTTGTTTCTGAGCAATCCCTTTCGCTTGGTTTTCCTCATACCCATCCGCATAGAAATAGCGTGAAGAATCCGGTGTATGGATTTCGTCTATAAGGAGAATTTTCTCTCCTACTTTCCCAAACTCATACTTCGTATCCACCAAGATCAATCCCATTTCATTGGCCATTTCCTGACCTCTTTGAAATAATGCTCGGGTGTATTTTTCTAATAATTCATAGTCAGCCGCACTAACGATCCCTTGCTTCAGGATTTCTTCTCTGGAAATATCCTCGTCGTGCCCTTGATCAGCTTTGGTGGTAGGGGTGATGATAGGCTCTGGAAAAGGGTCATTTTCACGCATATTCTCAGGCATTTCTACACCGCAGATGCTACGCTTGCCAGCTTTATGCTCTCTTGCCGCGTGGCCAGCCATGTAGCCACGGATCACCATTTCTACTTTGAAAGGCTCACATCTGGTACCGATTGTTACATTTGGATCAGGAATGGAAATCACCCAATTCGGAACAATGTCAGACGTCGCTGCCAGAAATTTTGCGGCAATCTGATTCAAAACCTGTCCTTTATAAGGAATTGGCTTGGGAAGTACCACGTCAAAAGCTGAGATTCTATCGGATGCGACTACAATCAATTCTCTGTCAAACATATAGACGTCACGAACTTTGCCTTTGTAAAATCCCTGCTGCCCTGGAAATTGGAAATTGGTTTCTTTGATTGCGTTACTCATCCTTTTATCGTTTGGGCAAAAATAGAAAAAGCTTTGCCTTTCCTCTCTAGCCTGCGCTATTATTTATTGATTTTGTTCCCCTTTTCGTAGGTTTCCGTATTGACCAACGTTTCTTTTTCATCAAAATATTCTTGTTTCCCATGAAGTTCTCCAGCTTGAAACCTCCTGATTTCCTCCAAAGAACCATCTTCTCTGTATATTATCACTTCACCTTGAGGTTCATTGTTTAGATAATTGACTGCGAAAAAAACTTGGCCGTTTTCAAAGTAATTAATTTCCAAAGCTTTGTTTCCAGACTTATCAAATGTCGTTTTCTGCTCAAGCTTACCTGAAGGAAAATACCGTTCGGTAGGTTGAATAGGGATTCCTTTCTTAAAAACAGCTTTTTCTCGTATTTCACCATTTGAATGATAGGAAACTAGTACTCCTTCTTCATATCCTTTATTGTAGTTTCCTCTTCGCTCTGGTGATCCATCCTGACGATTCAGTTCATAAACTCCATCCAAAACACCATTTGAGTAATCAATTACAGAGAGCACCTGTCCGTCTTCAAAGTATTGAGTTTCTCTTCCTTCCAGTTCTCCAGCATCGTAATTAGCAGAAACCAAAATTTGGCCACTCTCTGTAAATTCTTCGAAAAGCCCATCGTATCTGCCTTCGGAGAAATGAACTTTGGAAGCCTGTTTACCTGACTCATAAAAAGTTTCGCTGAGTCCTTCCGGTTTGTTGTCTTTGAAAATGGTTCTATCACTTACCTGACCAGATTCAAAATAAGTAACTACTTCACCATTAATCTGATTGTCTACATAAGTAGAGGATTGTTTTATTTTTCCTCCTAGAAAAAAACTTCTGGACTCACCGGATCTACTATTGTTTACAAAGGAAATGGTCCTGACCGTATCGCCAGTCTCCGGGTCTAAGTCTGCAAAAATTCCATTTCTAAAGTCGTTTTTCAATTCACCGATCAAAACGAGATTTCCTTCCTCATCAAATCGCCTGATCTCACCATTTGCTTTCCCATTCACCATGAAATACAATTCCTTGACCAGTGTTTCTTCCTCGTCATAATAGGTGCGAATAGTATCCTGAGCCATTGAAGAATTGGCTAGAAGGCTAAACGCAATAAGAAGGAGGGTTTTGTTCATGTAGGAAAAAGAAACCGCAAGACTAGTAATCTTGCGGTAAATATATGGGGTATTAAAATTACATTTTCTCAATTACCATTGCTGAAGCTCCGCCACCGCCATTGCAGATTCCTGCTACGCCGATTTTGCCATTTTTCTGATGAAGCACAGAGTTCAACGTACTGATGATTCTTGCACCTGAAGCTCCCAGTGGATGTCCTAAGGAGACTGCTCCGCCAAAGACATTTACCTTTTCAGGGTCAAGATTAAGTTCTTTCTGATTTGCTAGAGCAACTGCTGAGAAAGCTTCATTGATCTCATAGAAGTCAATGTCTTCGGCCGTTAATCCTGCGTGTTGAATAGCCTTAGGGATGGCTAGGGCAGGCGCAGTAGTAAACCAAAGTGGATCCGTAGCTGCATCTGCAAAGCCTCTGATTTTTGCCAAAGGTTTCAATCCTAATTCCTCAGCCTTTTCCTTGCTTACCAAGACCAAAGCGGAAGCTCCGTCATTCATCGTGGATGCGTTAGCTGCAGTGACAGTTCCATCCTTATCAAAAACAGGTCGAAGTGAAGGGATTTTATCAAACATCACATTCTTATATTCCTCGTCCTCATCGATAACAATTATTTCACCTTTTCTGCCTTTTATCTCTACAGGAACTACTTCATCTTTGAAGTAACCTTTTGCCCACGAATCTGCGGAGCGCTGATAGGATTTGATAGCATAAGCATCTTGCTCCTCACGGGAAATATTCATTTCCTTGGCAGTATTGTCTGCACAGTTTCCCATGGGAAATTTATAGTAAACTTCGAAAAGGCCGTCTTTCACCAAGCCGTCTACGAATTCTGCATTTCCATATTTATATCCAAATCTTGCTTTTGGAACGTAGAAAGGCACATTGGACATGCTTTCCATTCCGCCTGCCACGACTACGTCATTGATGCCAAGCATGATGGATTGAGCACCAAACATGACAGCTTTCATGCCTGAGGCACATACTTTGTTGACAGTGGTGCAAGGGACATTATAGCCGATGCCAGCGCCAATAGGTGCTTGACGTGCGGGGGCTTGTCCAAGATTTGCGGAAATAACATTCCCCATAAAAACTTCCTGAACAGCTTCCGATTTAACTCCAGCTTTCTCCAAAGCTCCTTTGATAGCAGTGCTACCAAGTTCTATTGCCGTAAGTCCAGCTAATTTACCTCCAAAACTCCCCAAAGGAGTTCTTACAGCCGAAACGATATATACTTCTTTGATCATGTTTATTTGGGTTTTGTTGATGTTAGATGACCGATGTAAGATGTACAGTGTAGATGCTTCATCGGTCATCAAGCATCCGACATCGATCCTTTTTACCAATCAGGAATACCTCTTTTAGGTCGCTCTGTGGCTTTTTTCTTGTTTTGCTGGATGTAGCGTAATTCCGCAGCATTCATACTTTCGAGTATTTGAGCCGCTTGCTCAGGAGTGAGATTCATGGCTTTTAGCTTCTCTTTGAACTCGTCCATAGCTTTTTGCTTGTCAGCTAGGTTGGCATCCATCTCATCATTGGCATTCTCGCCTGGCTTATCATCGCTTTTCTCAGAGGGATCTCCTGCTTGAGATTCTTTGGCTTTATCTTCGTTGGTTTTTTCGCCATCCTCTTTTTGCTCCTGCTGCTCTCCGTCCTCTCCTTGACTCTTCTGGTCTTCTTGATTCTGTTTGTCTTGATTCTCCTGATCCTGCTTGTCTTGCTCTTCTTGCTCTTTTTCTAGCTTTTCCTTCAACGCCTGAAGTTTTGAATCTCCCGGGAATTTTGTCAAACCATCAGTTACTGTTGCCAGCGCCTGATCTTTTTCAGTTTTGACATAGGAGCGAGCTGCACGGTTAAAGAATTCACCCGAAGTTTGGGCGATACTTGGTGCCATAGTTAGTGTGAAAGCTAATCCCAGAAGTAATAGAATTTTAGTTCTCATCGATCTCAGTGATTTCTTGAAGACTTGTGATAAAATCTTGATACGCTGCAACTGTTTCATCTTGTTGCAATGCTTCGTTCATTAGGTTGAACGCATCTTTGAAGCGGAATTGTTCCACCATCCGATCTGCCTCCGCTTTTTTACGCTTCGCAAAATCAGATGGATCAGGCTTATTTTCATCCTGATCCTTGCGCTCTTGATCACGTTGCAACCACCTTGCCAGCAATTCATAGTTGTGTCTTGCCACTTCATTCGTTGGATCTTGGATCAAGGCAGACTTAAACTTGCTCAGCGCAGGCTCATATTCTTTCTTATTCCCCAATAGAACTCCTCCCTGATTGAATGCAAAGGAGGCTAATATCTTATCTGGGGCGATGGAAGCTTTGTCAAAATAACCAGTTGCTTCCTCTAATTTTTCAGCATACTCATAGCTCAATCCCAGGTTGTAATCCAGCTCAGGGGATGCATAGCCAAATTCATCAATGAGTAGTTGGTGATTAGTGATGGATTGCTCGTATTCCGCATTGGCATAGCTTTCCTCGGCCAAAGCAATGGCAGAATTCAATCTGGAAACTCGAGTCCAAGATGCAGGAATCAGAAGGAAAACTGCTAAGGTTAGCTTACTCCAGCTCATTTATAGTTTGATAGTTTTGATTGGTAACATCATGTCCAGCAAAGAAAGGACTAAGCCGGCCAATAGAAAATAAAAATACTTATTTGCGGAAGCTTCCACAATCCTAGATCCAGTTACTCCGCCTTCTACTCGCTCCAGAGCAGCAGTTAAGTCTCCGATTTCTTGCACTTCATCTGAGATCTCAAAGTATTGTCCATTAGTTTCTGAAGCAATCTGCTGAAGAGGCGCACGGTCAAGGACCGTTTGAGCAGGTTTGCCTGTCTGTGGATCGATTACTAATCCGTTTCCCCGTGGAATACTGCTTCCTCCCGTTGTTCCAACTCCTAAGGAAAAGACTTTTATTCCTTCGCTGTTCAACCGAGACCCAATATCCTCCAGATCATCTCCGAAATTTTCTCCATCTGAAATCAGAATAATTGTTTTGGACTTCACTTCTTGGCTTTCATTACTTAAGAATCTTTCTTCAGCCATCCTCAACGGGCCATTGAGGTCTGTTCCAAAGTTGGGAACCAAACCTGTATTCAAACCATCGATGTATAATTGAAGAACACTTTGATCGAAGGTAAGCGGACATTGCATGAATGCCTCAGAGCTGAAAATAATCAACCCAATTCTATCGGATGGAAAGCTTTTTGTCAAGTTTTTTAACTCAAACTTAACGCGTTGAAGTCGGCTAGGGCCAATATCTCCCGCATTCATCGACTGTGACAAATCCACAGCAATGAAGATGTCTTTACCTTCTTCTTGGATTTCCTTAAGTGCGGTGCCGATGGATGGGCCGGCAAATGCAATGAGGAACAAGACAAAATAGACAGTCCTTATGACTGCCTTAGTGAATAGCCTGCGCTTCTCTACTTCTAACTTACGGTTGATTTTCCAATAGCGAAATAGATAAATAAAATAAAGCAAGCCGAAAATGCTGGCTAGCAGGAGAGTGAGTTTTACGTCCGGATATGCCCAAATCATGACCTGAAATTATAAAATAAAGCTTACTTTAAAAGGGTGAATACCATAAGTAGTGACGCTTAATTCAAATGTTCGCTATAATTAACAAAAATTAATTTTGATGAATGATCTAGCTTTGGGCATACATTTCTAATTTACGCAGCATGAGGCCAACTGCCAGATTCAGCAAATTCATTTTACTCTCCGTTTTTATTTTATCGTTTTCTGAGCTTATCGCTCAGGAAACCAACGTTTTTACTGCGCAGGTTTTTGATGTAACTGACTCATCACCGCTTCCGGGAGCTAGTGTTTATTGGGAAGGAGATGTGCCTGGTGGTGTGGTTTCTGATGGCAACGGTATTTTTCAAATAGAAATCAAATCTTTGCCTGCTCGCTTAATAGTTTCTTTTATAGGTTTTGAAACTTCCACGCGGATGATTACCACGAAAGACCTAGATAAGTTACAGCGCTTTTACCTCAAAGAGCAAGAATTGTCTTTGGATGAGATCATCATTAAGGAGAGAAGATCGGATGAGCAAGTCAGAAACTTGGAGACTGGCAAAGCGACCATTACTATGGCTACTATAAAGAATATTCCAGCACTGTTTGGTGAAGTAGATTTGCTTAGAAGTTTGCAATTGCTGCCTGGAGTTCAAACTGCTGGAGAGGGGACTACTGGCTTATTTGTCAGAGGCGGCTCAGCTGATCAGAATTTAGTGCAATTAGACGGAGCACCTATTTACAATCCTTCGCATTTCTTTGGGTTTTTCTCGGTCTTTAATCCTGACGCACTGGACCAGGTAGAACTATACAAGGGCAATATGCCTGCATCTTTTGGAGGTCGCCTCTCCTCACTTATAGATGTTTCGTTGCGTGAAGGGAATAACCAAAAGATTCACGGTGAGGGCGGAATTGGAACAATTTCTTCGCGGTTTACACTGGACGGGCCACTTTTTTCTGATAAATCTACCTTTGTGATTTCTGGAAGGAGAACCTATGCGGATGTTTTCTTGAAGCTTTCCAGCAATCCAGATATCAATAGCAATAAACTTAATTTTCATGATCTAAGTGGTAAACTCTCCTTTAAGCTGAGTGAAAGGGATAAACTCACTGTTTCCAGTTATCAGGGAAGTGATTTTCTTGGTCTTGATGATGAATTTGGCTTAGGTTGGACCAATTGGATTTCCTCTGCAAATTGGAGTAGGAATATTACTGAAAATCTATTCTTTGATCTCCAAGGGTATCATTCTATCTATAATTATAAAGTGGGATTTGATGATCCTGATAATGGATTTGAGTGGAACAATAAGCTTTCTGAATCTGGCCTAAAGGGAAATCTAACGTATATTAAAGATGAATCTCTGCAAGCCTATGCTGGTATCCATAGCCAGATGTATTATTTCGCTCCTATTAGGTTAGAACCGACACCAGACAGTAATATCCAGCGCATAGCTACCAGTCCAAAGAGCGGATTGCTGACCAGTGTATTTGCAGGTGCCACTTATGAAATCAGTCCAAAGCTCAGTACTGAGGTGGGAGTTCGCTGGGGACTTTATAATCAAGTGGGAAAGGGAATAGACTACAGCTATGCTGGCGGCATACCAGATCCGAAGGTGGATGTCATAGATTCGGTCAAGTACAAAGCTTTTGAAAACATCAAATTCTACCAAGGTCTGGAGCCAAGAGTTGCTTTTAGGTATTTGATCAAGGAGGAACTATCCATCAAAGCAGCTTATAACCGTAATTTTCAATATGTGCAGATCGCATCCAATAGTTCTGCTGGCTTGCCCATTGATCGATGGTTATTGGCGGGGACTTATGTTCCGCCTATCCGTTCTGATCAGGTTTCGTTGGGTGTATTCCGCAATTTTGATTCTAATAGATGGGAATTTTCTGTAGAAGGATATTATAAGAACTTCAAAAACATCATTGATTTGAGAAATGGAGCTCAGATCTTATTTACAGATCGGGTAGAAACAGAGATCCTTACAGGAAATGGCTGGGCGTATGGGACAGAATTTCTGCTGCGCAAAAACATGGGAAAAACCACCGGCTGGCTGGCTTATACCTGGTCAAGATCCTGGAGAAAGACTCCGGGTGTATCTGAAGGGTTCAAATACAACCCGCGCTATGACCGGCCGCATGATCTGACTTTGGTGCTTAATCATGAGTTTTCATCTGCATGGTCTGCGGGAGTCACATTTATATATACTACAGGCCAAGCGGTCTCATTTCCCAGCGGAATATATGAGGTGGATGGTCAGGATGTAGCTTATTATTCTAACTATAGAAATGAAGACCGTTTTCCTGCTTACCACAGAATGGATGCCTCAGTAACGTGGAAAAATGCAGATAAAGGGAGAAAGTGGAAGGGAAGCTGGAATTTCAGCATATATAATCTCTATGGTAGGAAGAATCCGTTTTCCTATGAGTTTAAGAAAATCTATAATGAAAATATTCATTTTGATTCTGATGTAGATGGGCCTGCTACAACTTCCAGAAATGGCGTTGTTATGACCTACTTATTTACATTTTTACCATCTATTACCTATAATTTCGAGTTTTGACATGAGAAGATTTGGTTTGATACTAATAATTATATCTCTTTTTTCCTGTCAGGAAGAAGTCGATTTACCTTTGGCTACGATAGACAGAATAATACCTATCATAGAAGGGGTATGGACGAATGATCCTTATTATAATGAGGTGCGAGTTTCTTTGGCAAAGAATTATCTGGACACCACAGACTATCAAAGCATCACCGATGCCAAAGTCCTGATAAGAACTTCGGATGGCAGCTCAGTTTTTGATTTTGCATACAATGAGGGAACGGATAGTTACAGAACTGTAAAGTCCAAAGCAGTAGGAAAAATCGGTGAAACCTATGAATTAAATGTGTTGTGGGGTGAATATGAGTTCCAATCCACTGGGTTTATGTTGGAGCCTCCGATTGTGGATAGTTTGTCATATAAATACGAAGAAGAGCGACTTTTCAGAGATAAAGGATATTATATAAAAGTATATGGTCAAATTCCATTCGAAGACAATAATTACTATCGAATTCGTGTGATAGAAAATGATACCCTGAAGGATGGTAAGAATGACTATCTGTTATTTGATGACTCCTTTGGGTTGAAATTTTTCAATGAAGGCCTGGAGCTTGGTTATACATTTGACGCGGGCGATAATGTTAGACTGGAGTTGTTCAGGCTTAATCAGGGCCCTTATAATTACTTAGTTCAGTTGGTCAATTTATTCTTTTCAGATGGGGGGCTTTTTTCGCCTCCTCCCCAAAATCCAGATTCTAACATCAAGGTGGTAAAAGGAAATGTGGATGTGCTGGGGTTCTTCAGCGTGTCCCCTGTTTTAAGAGACAGAGTCACCATCAAGGCAGAAGATGATTAATGTTGCCTGTGCATGTTTATATTTAATCGCAAGAAATGCAAGACCAGAAGAATTGAAGTGTCATAAATTAAAATTTTTAGACTTCTAAAAACTTCAACTCGTCTTGCCTTCAGGTGCTAAAGTGTCTGCTCATTCATATATTACTAAGGTGGGACAAACCATCTGACGTTACTTTTTCATCCCTGGTTGGGAAAGATCAATTCAGGGTATTCTTCTAAATAATCTCCTTCTATTCATCCAAACCAGATTCTCATTCAACTGCTGAGAGTGAATTTTGAGAGGGTTACCGCAGTTAGAGCGGTAATACAAGTGCTTATAAATTAACTATTTATAGCTCATTTAAAAAAGCGATCAGCAGTAAATTTCTCGTCATTACTATTATTAGCATTGTAATACGAAAAATTCGTAGGATTATTAAATATTCGTTTTTACATTAGGGATATGAACGAATTAAATAGCAACGAAGAAAGGATCATGCGAATTTTTTGGAGACTTGAAAAAGCGCTAGTCCGAGATGTACTTGAAGAGTTGGCTGATCCAAAGCCGCCCTACACCACGTTGGCTTCTTCTATCAAACTACTTGAGAAGAAGGGCTATTTGGATCACAAAGCTTACGGCACCACACACCAGTATTTCCCATTGATCTCACAGGCTGACTACAGCAAAAGGAGCGTGAATCAATTGGTGAAGCATTATTTCGAAGGTTCGGTGGGGAATTTCCTGTCTTTCATGGTAAAGGAAAATAAGATTTCTGATAAGGAGATCGAAGATTTACAGAAGATGATCGATGACATGGACAAACCTACGGAATCATGAATGCTATCCTAATTTATCTAGTCGAAGCAAGTATCTGCGTCGCAATCACAGTACTTTTTTATCGATTTGTATTAAGTGAATTAACTTTTTTTTCACTGAATCGTGTGATTTTGATAGGTATGTTGCTGCTTTCATTTGTCATTCCTATGCTCTCTTTCAACTTCGGAATACCCACAATAGGTACTGGGGAGATTCTACTCCCAGAATTTCTTGTCGGTAAAGAAGTTGCCCAGGAGTCTATTAGCTTTTCCTGGCAGGAAATTGTCTTTTATACCTACCTCGCTGGAGTGGTAGTGATGACGGTTCATTTGATTTTGGGCTTTCTTACTTCCCAGCGCTTGCTTGGCAAGTCGAGATTGATGCGCTATCAGAATTACTGGATTGCGGTGCATCCTAAGTTTATTCCGGCTTCCTTTTTCAGCTATATTTTGCTACCGGATTTCGATCCGAATAGAGCTGAGCAAAAGCAAATCGTGCTGCATGAATCGATTCATGTGCGCTTGAAGCATAGCTGGGATTTGCTTTTGATTCAGTTTGCCAAAATCATCTTTTGGTTCAACCCGCTGATCTATCAATTCGAAAGATCGCTCCGTGAGGTGCACGAATATCAAGCTGATCAGGGAGTGACTTCTACCTATTCAAAGAAGGAGTATTCAGGACTTTTACTGCAGATGATCACTGGAGGACAGGGCTGGCACTTCATGAATAACTTTAATCAATTTCAAACCAAAAAACGAATCATTATGATGAGTAAACCACAATCTCAGAAAAAGGAAATGCGCAGATTTCTGCTTGCAATTCCTGTAATGGCGGCACTATTTTTCGTGTTTTCCTGCGAAATAACGCCAGAAGAAGATATCGAAGGGCCAACTATGGCTGGTGAAATAAAAGAAGTACAAATCGGTTCAGCTGATATTTCTGCCACAGTAATTGAATATGGTATAGACGGCGAACCAATCTATGACGTTGTAGAAAAACAACCAAATCCTCCAGGAGACATGGCTGGATGGAATAGGTATTTAAGTCAAAACCTGAAATACCCAGCTGAAGCCAGAAGATTGGGAATTGAAGGGACTGTAATTGTAGTATTTGTAGTCAATTCTGACGGAAGTCTATCTGATATAGAGATCCTTAGGGGATTAGGTGGCGGCGTTGATGAGGAAGCTATTCGTGTTATTGAAAATGCTCCAAACTGGACTCCAGGTTCTCAAAAAGATAGAACAATAAATACTAGAATGAGACTTCCTATACGATTCAAACTTGACTGAAATGACCAAAAAGCTATAACAAAACCTCGACTCCAGCATCAAGTGATTTCCCGGCAATTATTGAAGTTCCTACTTTCAATTAAGGCACTTATTTAGAATCGCCTCTATAGTAATCTAAGTTTTCCTCGTTTTTTCACACACTGAAAGAGAATCGTATAAACCAAAATCAATGAAACGATCACGGAATATTTTCTTACGTAAAGCAGCTCCGATAACTCTGATTGCATTACTATTCTTCGCTGCTCTTCCTAGTCAATCAGCTTTTGCGCAAACAGAAACTGACTCAGTTTATATGGAGGTTGACGAAATGCCTATACCGCCAGGTGGTATGGACGGATGGAACAATTACCTCGGTAAAAACATGAAATATCCAACCGCTGCCAGGGAAGCGTAAGTAGAAGGAGCAGTAGTCATCACCTTCATAGTTTTGAAAAATGGTGAAATAAGCAACGTAGAAATCCTCCGAGGAATAGGCAAAGGCTGTGATGAGGAAGTAATGCGACTCGTGAAAGAGTCACCCAGCTGGATTCCCGGTGAAAAAGACGGGCAAATAGTAAAAACAAGAATGAGACTTCCAGTGAGATTTAAGCTTTAAAAGTTAAGTTTAATCAATGAAAAACACCCAGAGAATCTTTGGGTGTTTTTTTGTTTCTAGGCAAATGAACTAGTTTCGCCTACCATAATAATCATTTCATTCCATGAGCAAAAATTATCCAAATCAACGTTTTTTCATTAGCATTCTATCACTGATTCTTTCCCTAAGCATGTCCTCTTGTACCAGCGGGCTAGAGAAGAAATTGGTAGGCACTTGGAAGGGTAGCGATTTTTTATTCGTAAAAACTGGAGGGATAGATTTGGTAGCTACCATTAATGGAGGATTGGATCAGCACCTCAAAAGCAAATTGATTCTCAATGAAGACGGTACATACAAGAAGCTAGTAGGGGAATATGACAATGGATCTGGAACATGGGAACTTGAAGATGATAAGTTGATCACCGCGGGCGAAGACGGAAATGAGTTGATTTACACCTTACTAAAAGTAACGGATAATGAATTGGTTACCATTCATGATGTAACTATAGCTACCCCAAATGGAGAACAAGCAGGTAAAATCACCTTGTCCTATTCGCAATAAACAGAACAAAAGCCACTGAAAATGCTCTCAGTGGCTTTTGATTTTTAATGAGTTTAAAAAATGATTATCCGCTATAAAGGCAATATTTATTTTACCATTCGGACTCAACTTCACTCATCCGTGCGATTTTTTCATAAAAGGGAGAGGAATACAAACTTGGGAGCAAAGAGAGCCAGAAGTGAAACAAACTCAATTAGACAACTGGCCTCATCCGAAAACTATCGGATGAGGGTATTCATAACCTCACTTTGAAATCATCTTAATCCATCTTATCACCGAAGAAGACTGCATTCAAAAACAACTTGTTCGTTCCAAACCAAGTTCCTCTGAAATTTGGATTGTCGAAGAAATTGACTACTCTACCACTACCTACAGGAGAGATAATCACACTGGCACTTTGACTTAGTTTATCCAAATTTGATTTTGAGATATATCCTCCTAAATGAGGATTCTCTGTGTAGCGAATAGGGGTAAGGTATTTATTTTCACTAGGCTTCATGAAAATGCTGTTATTTCGATATACAGGAAGCTCTTCACGCTGATAACCATAAGCGATAGGATGCGTAAGATCCAACTTCGCCATATAAATACTTCCGCCAACTGACTTTGCACCTTCATGATCCCGCCGTATAGCAAATGGAAGATTTTTGGGTTCTAACGCTTTTTCTTCCTCTTCTTTATCAATCAAAGTTTCCTTTATTATTCCTTTCTGATTCAGCCAAAGGCTGGCAGAATTCATAGATATGACTGTGCCACCGCGTGAAATCCAGTCTTTCATATGTGTGACCACAGACTCAGAGAGAGAATTGTAATTTCCCGACGGTAAGATGAGCGTGTTGTAATCGTATAGATTTACTCTCCCCATATCATCTGAGTTTATCTTGGTAATAGGCATTCCTAGCTGACTGTCCATGAGATACCAAATCTCCCCAGCTTCACTGCTCGATATACCGTCACCGACGACCATGATTACTTTTGGTTTCGTCACAGCATTGACAAGATTTGAACCCAGATCTATTCCTTCCAGATTCAGTCCAGTGCGAGTTGCGTAGATCTGTTGTGAGTTTTCTTTGGCTAATTCTTGTAGGACAGATTTCACTTTTTCGGCTTCCAGTTTTTGAAAACCTGTCGGGATCATCAACGTTCCAGCAGCAAATTTGGTCTCACCGTTTTGAGTATTTGTGGTAAATGGGCGGTTGATGATTTCCACATGCACACCAGCTTCTTGTAAGTCAAACAGCATTTTTGGCGCATAATAATCCGCCCAATCGATTAAATAAGCATAAGCTTTTTCTGAAGGAAAATCATAGGTAGATACAGCCACATCTTTAAGCTGGTCTCCGGATTTGATGGAGGAATTTGGAGCAAAAGGCATCCCGTAGGCACGGGCCATAGTCCAAGCTGAAGCATCGTAAAAAACGGAATCTGCAAATTCTTTAACATCCTCAAACATTGTTCGCACCATTCTGTACTGTGGCTGAGCAGTAGGTACTATCCAAGACTTTCCTTTTTTGAAGTTGTATCCTCCTGAGCTTATATCAGCCTTGTTTTCATAGACATTGATTTTGTGATCAAGTAGGAATTTCACGAAAAGATGATTTCTACTTTCATCAAATTCGTCACCGAACACATAATTTTTGGCGGGATCTTTTGCTCCCTCAGAAACTGCTGTTTCGAAGAATTCTCTTAAGTAATCGTGCATGTATTCTCTATTGTCCAATCCAGCTTCCATCGTGGCAATTGAGCTTACCAGGTGGTTTTTGATCGTAAAAGCGAAACTTACATCGCCTCGCTGGCTAGATTGCAAGTGTCCACGACTACTCGCCTGCTCGAAAACCAGTCCTAATCCACCTTGAATGTCTGGATAGGTAGAGCCGTAGCCAGGATAGCTGTTATCAAACACTTCTTTGGTCCAATACAAACTCCCGATTTCATCCAGGTATTCTGCGAAATAAGTTGCGAAACGTACATTGATGTCATCGTAATTTTTTCTCGGTATCACAGGATTCTCGCTTCCAAAAGGTTTGGTTGGCTCAAAGAAGTACGTTGCGTCAGTTCCCATTTCATGAAAATCTGTCGTGACATTTGGATACCAATCGTGATACCACGCGATTTTCACCTGAGATTCTGGATGCGCCAGAGGCAACCAATCTCTGTTCAGGTCAAACCAATAATGGTTTGTTCTTCCACTTGGCCATACCTCGTTGTGCTCACGATCCAACGGATCAGCGACGGGAGGAAAGCCTTTATTGCTATTTGCCCAAAGACTGTGGCGATCACGTCCATCAGGATTGACGGTGGGATCGAAGTGGACCACGCTATTTTCACGAAGATTTTGCGCCAGCTCACTTTGCGAAGCCAAAAGCCAATAGGCGGAAAGCATCGCAGCTTCGGCCGATGATGGCTCATTCCCATGTACACCATAGCCCAGATGAATAATTGCGGGCATATTACTCACATCAGGTTTAGGTTGACTTGGATCTACAAGTTGAACTTGTGTCTTTCTGATCTCCTCCAAGTTGCTCATGTGAGCGGCTGAAGCTATGGTCAAAATGATCTTAGGTCTATGCTCATGCGTATAGCCAATGGTTTTTAGTTGCGCCAGTTCACTGATTTCATCCAGCTTTTCATAGTATTTCACGATGAGATCATAGCGCGTATGCCAGTCTCCCACGGGATAGCCCAGAAATTCCTCCGGGGAAGGAATGCTAGGGTCAAAGCTTTCCCCGGGAAAATAATAAGAGGACTGCGCAAACCCTGACAGAGACAGGAGGAATGCGACAAAAAGACTAAGTAGTTGTTTTTTCATAGGATTATGCTTTACGGAAATTACTAAAGAGGATTTGCAAGACAATTTAAAATCCACCAATGGTTTTTGGTTTGGTGTGTTTTGGCTTAATTTACCGATCTAATAATAAATCCTAAACGCTATTGTATGAAAAAGACACTATTAGTACTGGTTATGACTGCCGGTGCATTGACTATGAGTTCTTTGGCAAACGCCCAAGAGAAAACTCCACCACCGATGAAACCGGAGGCTACTGAGTTCTATACTCCCGTGCCACCAAAAGTAACTCCAGGTGTAAATAATACTGCACCTCCTTCAGATGCAATCGTACTGTTTGACGGAACCAGCTTGAATGGATTCGTCAGCGCAAAAGATGGTTCAAGTCCAGCAGGTTGGACTATCGAAAATGGTGAATTGGTAGTGACCAAAGGAAAAGGGGATATCCAATCCAAGTTGCCTTTTGGAGATGCACAGTACCATTTAGAATGGTCATCACCAACCGAAATCATAGGCGAAGGTCAGGGTAGAGGGAACTCAGGTTTTTTCTTGATGGGCGTTTACGAAGTGCAAGTATTAGATAGCTACGAAAGCAAAACCTATACAAATGGTCAGGCTGGTAGTATCTACAAGCAGCATCCGCCGCTAGCGATGGCACTGAGACCAGCGGGTGAGTGGAATTATTACGATATTATATTCAAGGCACCTCGCTTCAATAAGGATGGTATTTTAACATCGCCTGCTACAGTGACCTTGTTGATGAATGGCGTTTTGGTACAAAATAATGTGACCCTAAAAGGCCCAACAGAGTACATCGGTATTCCAAACTACAAAGCACATGCAGAGAAGTTACCTATCAAACTTCAGGATCATGGCAACCCGGTAAGATTCAGAAATATCTGGGTGAGGGAGTTGTAAGCATAGTTTATTAAATGATTATCCGTAATTATGCGAGTAAACATAATTTCCTTGATTTAAAGGCAGGAAGTTCAAAGACCGAAAGACACGCGAGCAAGACGTCCCGATAGCTGCGGGAGACGAGAGTAGCCGCAGGAATAGTGTTGAACAGGTATTAGGCTGTTATTTTATCTTTTACTCGTGTAATTTCGGATATACATATTTTAATTAAAGAGCAGTTAGTCATTGTATTATCTGCTCTTTTTTTTTCAATACTCAATAACCCAAAAAACCATGTCATCAAGAAGAAAATTTATCCAAAACACCATGTTGCTGGGAGCTGGAATGAGCATGCCTCAGCTATTATCGGCATCCGACTTTGGAACATTTACCAGAAAAATCAGACCATCAGATCAATTGAACTATGGCTTGATCGGCTGTAACGGTATGGGTTGGTCCAATATGAATGCGCATCTTAAAATGCCACAGGTTAATTGTGTGGCTTTGGCAGACGTAGATCAAAGCGTTTTAGATAGGAGAACAGAGGATGTTTTTAAATTGCGCGGAAAAAGGCCAAAACAATACACCGATTATAGAAAGCTTTTAGAAGATCCGGATATAGATATAGTGATCATTGGTACTCCGGATCATTGGCATTGTTTGATCATGTGCGATGCCGTATCAGCCGAGAAAAATGTTTATGTAGAGAAGCCAATAGCGAATACTATTGAGGAGTGCCAGCTGATGGTAAAAGCGCAGGAAAGATACGGGAAAGTGGTACAAGTCGGTCAGTGGCAAAGGTCAGGCTCTCAGTATGCGGAAGCAATCGACTATGTGAAATCCGGTAAACTTGGTCAGATTCGATTAGTAAAATGCTGGGCGTATCAAGGTTGGATGAAGCCGGTTCCGGTACTGCCAAACCAAGCTCCTCCAGCAGGTGTGGATTATAAAATGTGGCTTGGACCAGCACCAGAAAGACCTTTTGACCCAAATCGATTCCACTTTAATTTCCGATGGTTTTGGGATTATGCAGGTGGATTGATGACAGACTGGGGAGTTCATGAGATTGATATTGCCTTATATGCAATGGGTGTCTCCGCTCCGAAATCAGTTATGGCATCCGGTGGGAAATTTGCTTATCCTGATGATGCCTCTGAAACACCAGACACCCTGCAAACTGTCTATGAATACGATGGTTTCAATATGCTTTGGGAACATGCTACTGGTATAGATGGAGGTAATTATGGAACGACGGAGGGTATTGCATTTATTGGGAACAATGCAACGCTGGTAGTCAATAGAGGCGGATGGAAAGTGATTCCTGAAAACGAAACTATTGATGGAAATAGAGTCTCTAAAGTACCGGAAGTTCCGCATACAAAAGGAGTAGGAAATGCATTGGATTTGCACGCAGTGAATTTTGTGGAAGCTGTGAAAGCAAATGACCCAAGTTTGCTAAACTGTGCGATTCAGACGGGTAGTATTGCAGCGATCAATGCCCAGATGGGAAATATTGCTTACAAAACCGGAGAGAAAGTATATTGGAATGCAGAGAAAAATAAATTCACTTCTTCAGCTGCCAATGACTTGATGAAAGCTCAATATCACAATGGCTGGAAACTTCCGAAGATCTAAGTTCTATAAACTAGGAATCTAAACCAGGAGCCTTCCAAAGAGATTTGGAAGGCTTTATAAATTATAGAAGAAGTAAAATTTCCACTATTCGTCTTTAAAGAGCTTAGATTCAAGTGATAACTGCACCACCTTGGTGGACTAGCAACAAAAACTTCCTATTTTTGGGTTGCAAAACTTAACAAATATGTCGCAATTATCGCTATCAGAAAGGTACGAAATTTTCGCTTTCAAGAAACATGGAATCTGTAATTCTGAAATTGCCAGGACGCTGGGCAGGGATAAGTCTACTATAAGCGGGGAGCTTAAAAGGAATGCAGATGACCGCAGTAAGAATTACCGCCCCGAGCTAGCACATAGAAAAGCTGCAGACAGACACCTGCACAAGAATAAGTACCAGGCTTTTACTGCACAGATGCAGAAGGATATCATCTATTGGCTGGAAAAGGACTAAAGTCCTGAACAAATAAAAGGGGTTTCGATCAACAATAAATGCCTGTGTGTCTCTATAGAGCGGATTTACCAGTTCATTTGGCAGGAGAAGAAGGAAGGAGGCGTGCTGTACAGGCACTCAAGGACACAACGCAAGAAATATCAAAAGCGGGGAGACAAGAAGGCCGGCAGAGGGTTGATTCCCAACAGGGTCTGTATAAGCCAGCGTCCTGACGTAGTTGATAAAAAGAACAGAATTGGTGATCTGGAAATGGATCTGATCATTGGAAAAGAACATAAAGGAGCCCTGTTGACCATCAATGACAGGGCTACCGGAGTACTTAGAATGGGGTATATCAAAGGGAAAGAAGCTGTGGATGTAGAGAAAAAAGCTGTAGCCCTTATGGAAGACTCAGCTCCCTTTCTACGTACCATTACCACAGACAATGGAAAAGAATTCGCAAACCATGAAAAAATTGCCGAACAGCTGGGTATTGATTTTTACTTTGCAAGGCCATACCACAGTTGGGAAAGAGGTGCCAATGAAAATCTGAATGGACTGGTCAGGCAATATTTCCCTAAAGGAACTAACTTTGATAACATGGATGAACAAGCCGTCAAAAAGGCGGAAAATATATTAAACAACAGACTCAGAAAAAGGTACGGTTTTAAATCACCTAATGAGGTTTTTGCAAAGGCTATGGACAACGATGGTATTGTTGCATTTATGGCTTGAATCCACCTACGAAAACGGGCAATTCAACTTTGTTTGTCAGGTAAAAAGCAATATGAGGTAGCTCAGATAATTGGAGTTAAAAAGGAAACTATCTGTCAATGGAACAAACTATATGAGAAGGGGGGTTTTCCTGCTTTAAAAGGTAAAAAGACGGGAGTAAAATCGGAAGATAAAAAACTGTTGAGCTTACAACAGGAAAAGGAGATCCAAAATATGATTATAGATAAAATGCCTGATCAATTAAAACTTGATTATGCCTTTTGGATCCGCAAAGCAGTAAAAGAGTTGGTGGAAAGAGAGTTTAAAGTTGTTTTAGCGCTTACCACGATGGGCGATTATTTGCGAAAGTGGGGCTTTACACCACAGAAACCAAAGAAGAAGGCGTATGAACAATGTGATAAAAAGGTTCAGAAATGGCTTGACGAAGAGTATCCAAAAATTAGGGAAGATGCCAAAAAGGAAGATGCAGAAATCCACTGGGGGG
>Ga0105055_10001664_pt1 | contig 35652 bp, 30 predicted proteins | sample BON03_FD_78090 | JGI IMG/M metagenome (GOLD analysis project Ga0105055, IMG submission 78090) | Freshwater microbial communities from Lake Bonney liftoff mats and glacier meltwater in Antarctica - BON-03 | ecosystem: Environmental > Aquatic > Freshwater > Ice > Glacier meltwater | place: Lake... | reverse complement strand
GGTTTCTTCTCGGAGTGGGGTTGGGTGGCGCAGAATGTTTACACCAAAGGGCCCCATAGTTTCGGCAGCGTGAATCTTAATCAATCGGTGCTATGGGGGGTGATCGGGAAGGGGGGGGGGGGGGCTCGAGCGACAGTTGAACCTGATCCGGCCGACCTATGAGCGAAAGATGGAGGCCCTCCACGGGACGTTGACCACTGAAGGGCTCGGGCCTCCCTCGGTTGGGCGTCGTGTCGACCGGCTGGGGGGCTTTATCTCTGGTTGAAAGCGCCCGACGGCGTGGACACCTCACTGGAGGGGAGCTTTTGCCAACACTGCATTCAAGAAGGGGTGCTTTATGTGCCGGGCGAGCTCTGCTTGGGGGACGCTGCCGAGTCGAATTATGTGCGCTTGAGTTTCGGGGTTTTGGGTGAGTCAGATCTCCGCGAAGCCGGACGGCGTTTTGTAAAGGTTGCTCGCGCTTTCTCGGTTTGAAAACGTCCTTGGATTTTGTCGCTCAAAGAGGCAAGGTGGCTTCTTAATTATGAAAATCTGTTGCATTGGTGCTGGTTACGTAGGTGGACCCACGATGGCGATGATCGCCTTGCAGGCCCACGATATTGAAGTGCATGTCGTGGACATGAACGAAAGTCGGATCGCTGCGTGGAACTCCGATACCCTCCCCATCTACGAACCGGGGTTGGACGAAGTGGTGAAGTCGCGCCGAGGTAAGAATCTCTTTTTTTCGACTAAGGTTCACGAGACGATCAAGGCGGCGGATATCATCTTTGTCGCGGTGAACACCCCAACGAAGACTTACGGGGTCGGCGCGGGCCGGGCGGCCGATCTGCGATTTATCGAATCAGTGGCCCGCACCATCGCGGAAGTGGCGACCACGCCAAAGATCATCGTCGAGAAGTCGACCATCCCTGTGAAAACGGCGGAGACGATCAAGGAAATCTTGGCGGAGAACGCGAGTGGGGTGGAGTTTCAGGTGTTGTCGAATCCCGAGTTCCTCGCCGAAGGCACCGCGGTGGCTGATCTCACGAATCCGGATCGCGTTTTGGTCGGAGGCGAGCGCACCCCAGGCGGCGAGAAGGCGATTCAGACCTTGGTCGATATCTATGCGCGGTGGGTTCCGCGCGATCGGATCATCACGACCAATCTCTGGTCGTCCGAACTCTCCAAGCTGGTGGCCAATGCCTTCTTGGCGCAGCGGATCTCCTCGATCAATTCGATCTCGGCACTCTGTGAGGCGACCGGAGCGGATGTTGATGAGGTCGCCAATGCGATCGGCAAAGACAGCCGGATCGGACCCAAATTTCTCAAATCGTCCGTCGGTTTCGGCGGATCGTGTTTCCAAAAGGATATTCTCAATCTGGTCTATCTCTGCGAGAAATTTGGACTGCCGACCGTCGCAGCTTATTGGGAAAGTGTCGTGGGCATCAATGATTGGCAGAAGAAGCGGTTTGCTTCGCGCATCGTGAGTTCGCTCTTCAACACGGTGGCCGACAAGAAAATCGCGGTGCTCGGATTTGCCTTTAAGAAGGACACCAACGACACGCGCGAATCGGCGGCGATCTCGGTTTGCCGGGACCTGCTCATCGAACGGGCGCGGGTCACGGTTTACGATCCCAAGGTGCCTGCGGAGGAAATTCGCCGGGACATTCTAGGTGATGCAGAGGAAAAGCGTCTCAGCGTGGTGTCCTCCGCTTACGAAGCCGCCGAAGGGGCCCACGCGGTGGCGGTGCTCACGGAGTGGGATGAATTCAAGACCTTGGACTTCGCGAAGATTTACGCGTCGATGTCCAAGCCCGCGTTCATCTTTGATGGTCGAAACATTCTCGACCTAGCGGCCCTCGAAAAGATCGGGTTTCGCGCGGCGGGCATCGGGAAGTGACCGCTGCTCCCGGGCTAGACGAAGTCGAGCTTGATCATCGGCGAATCCAATACTGATTTGGCCGGGGATTGCAGCCAATGCTCGAGGACAGTGGCGTAGACTTGGCGGAAGTCGGTGCTGTGCGTGAGATCGCGGTTGCGCTGAAGATCAAGCGAAGGCGGGCTGCCGTGGAAACCGCCCTTTACCTTTGATCCCAACACGAACAGCGGCGCGGAGGTGCCGTGATCAGTGCCCCGACTTTCGTTCTCATTGGGCCGGCGCCCAAATTCGGAAAAGGTCATCGTCATCACCTGATCATCGAGGCGTCGGGATTTCAGATCCTGTTGAAACGCCGCGAGTCCTTCCGAGAGGGTGCGCAACAGATTCTGATGGGGATTGGCTTGGTTGCTGTGCGTGTCGAATCCGCTCAGCGAGACAAAGTAGATACGGGTGGAAAATCCTGAGGCGATCAGAGCGGCGACGTTGCGCAGCGACGAGGCGAAGGCGCCGTTGGGGTAATCGCTTTCCGGACGATAATTGCTCAACACCCGTTGCACCCGTTTCTCGGTGACGAGCGAATCCATCAGCGTGTGCTTGAGGAAATTGGCTGGTGAATTCTCCGAGTCGGAGCCGTCGGACGCCAACTTTTCTAGCAACTTTCCGCTCTCCGCATTTTGACGCCGACCAAGGGCGTTCCCACTCACGCCGAACGTCGCATGATCGTTGGCCGCGAGGAGGGTTTGGGGAAGCCCGTTGGTGATGTGAACCGCCTGCGGGTCTTGCCCGGTGGGGGCTCCGGTGCACTCGTTGTCGAGGTAGCGGCCCAACCAGCCGGTGGCCAGATACTCGTTGCTGTTGCTCCCGGTCTCCCAGATCTCTGAGGAGCGGAAGTGGCTGCGGTTAGGATTGGGGTAGCCGACGTTTTGGGCGATCGACAACTGGCCGTCTTGAAACAAACGGTGAAGCGGTCGGCAGGCGGGATGAAATCCGTGCGAGTCGCTGAGTTTCAAGACGTCCTTGGCGGGAATGCCGAGGCTCGGCCGCAGGCGGTAGTAATGGTCGTCGGCAAACGGCACGACGGTGTTGAGTCCATCGTTGCCGCCCGCGAGTTGCACCAGGACCAGGATCGAGCGATCCTTTTCGGGAGCGGGCTCCCCTGCGAGAGTGGAGCGAACGAGAAATTCAGGGGCGTATTGACTGAAGGCGAGCAGACCAAGCCCTTGACGAGAGAGACGGAGAAACTCCCGACGGGTGGTGGGAAACGGGGAGGAAGGGGGAGAGGGCAAAGGGGAATGCGACATGGAGACCTCAGCAGAGTTGATATTCGGGGGTTTGAAGGAGGGTTTCCCAGATCAAGAGCCGAGCCCGATCTTGCTGGTCGGGCGAATTGGCTGGGGGGAGGGCATCGACCACGACTTGATAGAACTCCGATGAGACGGCTGCGGGCAAGAATTTATCGATCAACTGCCGGGCGGCCGTTTGAGGGTCGTGAGCGGGAAGCTGCCGGGCGAGGTCGGCCGATTCGATGGAAAAGTGGGAGGATCCGCGACTCTGGGCCGCGGCGAGCTCGACCTGCTCGTCAGCATTGAGCCGGCGCTCGTCAATGCCCTCGAAGAGACTTTGCACGAGTTGCCGCCGCGCGGCCAACGTCGCCGAGTTGATCCACGAACGACCGCCGATCCACCCCCGGACATTGGGAGGGTTGAACAACATCGGCCCCATTTGTTGAAGAGGCTGGAGCGTGAATCGCTGGAGTGGGGCGACGTCCAGTTGCAGATCCTGCATCAATCCGAGATAGAACTGCACCGGGCTTTTGATGAAACGGGCGCGAAATTCGGCGGCAAAGAACGGACGACTTTGAAAAAAGCGCAGGGCGAGTTGGCGCAAATCGAAATCGGTGTGACGCCACCACTGTCCGAGTGCGGCGATCTGGCCTTCGGGGAGGGCTTGATCGGTCAGGTAGAAACGGATCAGTTCGGTGGGCAAGAAGCGGGCGGCGGCCTCTTGGCGATAGGCGAGGGCGATCACGTCATCACCGGAGAAGTTACCAGAGTGGTCGAAGATCGTCTTGGACCCGGCGTCGTGTTGGCGGCGAGCGAAGACGAATCGGTTGTCGCGTTGCCGATAGCCGGTGAAAGCGCGGGCGGCCTCCTTGATATCCTGCTCCGTGTAGTTGCCCTCGCCGAGCACAAAGAGTTCAAACAACTCCCGGGCAAAGTTCTCGTTCGGGGCCTCCCGCTTACTCGCCTGGAGATCGAGGTAGTTGATCATCGCCGGGGAGCGCGAAACAGCCTTCGTGAGCTCTGGGGCCGACCCGAAGGCGTGCGCCTGCAGAAGGGCCAAGTGATCGTGAATCAGCACTGTGTTGCGGACCTTTTGGGCACCGATGACATAAACATCGCTCAGGAACAGGACCCATTTTTCGACGGCGGCCCTGTCCGGTTGGTGGGCGTTTTGGAGCCAAAGCAGACTGATCTCCCGAAGGGCGTCGCGAAATCTTTCCCGCGCTTCGCGTTGCAAGTTTCGGCGTTGCGTGGCGGTTGCCCCGCGGCGGTCTTTGCCAAACTGGGCTGACGCGGCTCGAAGCTCGCTGATGACTTTGGGTTCGGGCAACAGTTGCGCTTTCACGGGGAAGGCGCGCTCGACGGTGGCGGTCAGGCCGTCGGCGAGCGCTTGATCAATCGCCTCGGGCGTCGCGGTCCATCCGATCCGACGCAACAAGTGGCCGGCCGCTGCGCGATCCCAACCGGCTTTGGGCAGAGGTTCCCACGGGTCGTTCGGGGCGCTGGCGGATTTCATCGATTCAAGAGACGCCCGCCAGTGCGTTTGGTTTCCGCTAAACTCCGAGCGGAGTCCGATACACTCGGGGCACCCGCTTGGTCACCGAGCACAGCGTTTCCCAAGGAATGGTGTCAGCCCATGAGCTGAACTCAGTGATGCCGATGGTGGCCGAGCCCTGTCGACCCACTAGCACCACGTCATCTCCCCGGGTGACTGGCGGAGCATCGGTGACGTCGACAATGGTTTGGTCCATAGTGATTCGGCCGAGGACCGGGCAACGGTGACCGTGGATCAGGACCTTCGCTCGGTTGCTCGCGGCGCGGGGGATCCCGTCGCCGTAGCCAGCGCAGAGCACCGCGACGATCGTGTTTCGGGTCAATGTATGGGTGCGTCCGTAGCTCACGGTGGAGCCGCAGGGCAGGTGCTTCACGATGCCGACGCGCGTGTAGAAACTGAAGACGGGTTCGGTCTTCACTTGCGCGAGGAGCGAGTGAGGATGGGGCAGAATGCCAAACTGGAGGAGGCCGACGCGCACCGCGTTGAACAGACTCGTGCCCGGCATGGTTTCAAGCCCCGCACTGTTGTCCGCGTGCACGAGAAGCTCAGCGAGGTCGATGTCTTGGCAGAGTGCGAGGGCGTCGAGAAACCGTCGCCGTTGTTCGTGAGTGAACGCTGGGTCGTCGTCGGGACTGGCAAAATGCGTAAACACGCCGACCAACTTCAAATGAGGGTTGGCGAGAATCTTGGCGCAAAGCGCGGGCGCGTTCTCGTGCCAGACGCCAAGCCGACCCATGCCGGTGTCAATTTTCAGGTGAACGGATACGGGCCGTCCGGAGGAAGCGCCGACGGCGGCAAAACGCTCCACCTCATCTTCGGTGGACAACGTGGCCGCGAGATCGTGGTCGGCGAGAAAGCAATCCTCCTCGGGAAGGAGTGGGCTGAGCAGCAGGATCGGCCAACCGGGTCCGAGTTCGCGCAACGCCGCCGCCTCAGACACGTTGGCGACGGCGAAAAGATCGGCCCCCGAGTGCATCATCCGGGCGGCGGCGTGGTGCAACCCGTGGCCGTAAGCATCGGCCTTGACGACGGCGACATAGCGAATGTGCGACGGCAAGGTAGCGCGGATTAATTTGATGTTCCGATCAAGCGCGGCGAGGTCGATCTCGGCCCAGCAGCGGTGAGGGAGGCGCGTTGGCAAAGGTGAAGTCATGGCGCGCGGTGAATTTGAGGCGTCCAAGTCCGATAGCTGGGATCGGCGTAGTGAAACGCTTCGGGATTGTCGGTCGTTTTAAATATGTCGGCGTCTTGGGTCGTGGCGAGAAGTTCGCGCAGATCGTAGGAGGTTGAATCGACACCGGCGGGTCGCGTGGACCAGTGCCGAAAGCCGTCGGGCATCACGAGCACGCCGGAAAGCTCACCAGTCGCGACCCGTTTTAACCGCTGGCCGAGTTGCTGGCAGTGCCAAGATTCTCGGCGGGCATCGGCGATGACCCTCAAGTCCGGTCGGCCGAGGGTGTGGGCGACGAGGTCGAGACTGCGGTAACGATAGACTGGTTTGGGTGCGAGCACCCCCCAAGCCCGGATGGCCATCGCCGACGTGCGGATGCCGAGCATCGATCCTGGTCCTTCGCAAAAGACGTGAGCCGAAACGTCGGTGGGGTTGACGTTAAGCTCCTCGAGACAAAGGAAGAGACCACGACTTGCCTCGGACTCCGAAGTCGCCCAACGGGGTTCTTCGCCGCGAGTCATCAGGCCCACTTGAATGCGGCTGGAAGCAGCATCTAGGAGCAGGAGCGCGGGGTGGGATTCGACGAGTTGCCGCAGAGAGGGCATAGTTTCCGACGAAACGGTGCGTCGGCTCGCCCTGCAAGCGCGGAGAATCCGTCATTGACCGGACCCCTTCGGGGCGTAGGTTAACCAATTCTTTTCTGTCAACCCGCCGATTGAAACCTGTGAACGTCCAACTCAATTCCATTTCCGATACCCGCAAGAGCCTTGTCATCTCGCTCGATAAGACCGAAGTAGACTCAGAGCACCAAGCCGTGGTGAAGGAATTCACCAAGCAAGCACGCCTTCCGGGGTTTCGTCCCGGGAAAGCGCCGGCCGCGATCATCGGAAAGCGGTTTGCGAAGGAAATAGCCGAGGAGTTTAAGCAAAAGGTCGTCTCGAAGGCCTATCGTGACGGTTTGGAGCAGCAGAAGCTGGATGTGCTCAATATCGTCAATGTTGAGCCCGGGACGGTGGAAGCAGGACAAGCCGCCGAAATTACGCTGACGGTCGATGTGCGTCCGGAATTTGAACTGCCCGACTATGTCGGCCTACCGACCGAAGTAGCGACAACCGAGGCCACGGATGCCGAAGTCGATGCGATGATCGACCAAATGCGGGGCGAACGGGCGGAGTTTAATGTGGCCGATCGCGAAGCCAAGAAGAGTGACTACGTGAAACTCGCATATGAAGGCACGGTGGACGGCCAGCCGATTACCGAGTTGGTGCCCGATAAACAAATTTATGCAAAAGTCCCGCAGACGTGGGAAGAGGTCGAGGGCGAGCACGAAGGCGTGATCCCCGGCTTGGGCAAGCACTTGGCCGGGCTGAAGCCGGGCGACAAGAAGACTGTGGCGGTCGATTTTCCGGCCGAGTTTGGCGCGGCGCCAGCGCTCGCCGGCAAGAAGGCGAGCTACGCGATTGAGATTCAAGAAATCCGCGAGCGGGTCCTGCCGGCGTTGGACGAGGTGTTCTTCAAGGCGCAGCAGGTCGACGATCTCGAGGGTCTGAAGACCAGCGTGGGCAATCGTCTGAAGATGCAGAAGGAAAATCAAAACCGTGCTGAGCAGCGCCGCCAAGTGAGCGATGCGCTGTTGGCCAAGGTTGAGTTCGCTCTGCCGGAGTCGCTGTTGGAGAGTGAGACCCAGAGTGTCCTGCGGCAGATCATTGAAGAAAACATGCGCCGCGGTGTGCCGCAGGAGCAGTTTGAAAAGGACAAGAAGGAGTTGATGGAAACAGCGCGCAAAGCCGCGACGGGCCGCGTGAAGATGCAGCTCATCCTCGCGAAGATTGCGGAGGCTGAGAAGCTCGAGGTTGCCGAGAAGGATATCGACATGTTCATCTATCGCGAAGCCGCTCGGACCAACCAGAAACCGGATCAATTGGTGAAGGAACTTTCGAAGAATCGCGATGCGCTCCGCTCGGTGCAACAATCGATCATTTTCGACAAGGCGGTTGATTTCCTCGTGGCCAAGGCTAAGGTCACGACAGTGCAACCGCAGGCTTAAAAACAGGATTACCAAGTGAGTTATTACGTTCCCATTGTTCTCGAAAACACCGGCCGCGGCGAGCGGTCGATGGACATTTACTCCCGTCTCTTAAAGGACCGGATCATTTTTATCGGCACCCCGATTGATGACATGGTCGCCAATTTGGTGATCGCCCAGATGTTCTTCCTCCAGATGGAGGATCCCAAGAAGGACATTCAGCTTTATATCAACTCTCCAGGCGGGGTCGTCACCGGTGGAATGGCGATTTATGACACCATGAATTTCCTGCAGTGTGATATCGTAACTTACTGTGTTGGCATGGCCGCCAGCATGAGCACGGTGCTCCTCGCAGCCGGGACAAAGGGGAAGCGCTTCGCGCTGCCAAACAGCCGCGTGATGATTCATCAACCCTCGGGCGGAGCCGGTGGGCAGGCGACGGATATCACGATTGCGGCGAAAGAAATCCTCCGCTGGCGCAAGACCCTCAACGAGGTCATCTCCAAACACACGGGGAAGACGGCCGAGCAGGTCCAGAAAGACTCGGATCGCGATTATTATCTTAGTGCCGTTGAAGCCAAGGAATACGGTATCGTCGACCATGTCGTGGAGTCTACCCGCGACCTGCAAGGCATCGGTGTGCCCAGCGCCGTCTGATGGGCGGCGGCAAATCTCCCTCGACTTAGTCGGCTATTGCGGCGACCACTATCCTATGGCAAAATCCTCCCGCATGACCCTCTGTTCGTTCTGCGGTAAATCACAGGCCGAGGTCAAAAAGATCATTGCGGGCCCGGGAGTCTATATCTGCGACGCCTGTGTTAACGTCTGCAAGACGATCATCGACCGGGAAGTAAAAGCGCCCGCCGCTGAAGCCAAACCAGCCTTTCGCCTGATCAAGCCGTCCGAGATTAAGAAGACCTTGGATGATTATGTCGTTGGACAAGACCACGCGAAGAAGGTCTTGGCGGTGGCGGTTTACAACCATTACAAACGCCTGAATTTTGACGCCGGTCAGCCCAGTAAAGATGGGATCGATCTCTCGCCCGAGTTTTTCGATGTTGAGGTGGAGAAGAGCAACATTCTCCTGACCGGGCCAACGGGTTCGGGCAAGACCCTGCTCGCTCGTTCGCTGGCGCGCGTCCTCGATGTGCCGTTCGCGATTGCGGATGCGACCACGTTGACCGAAGCCGGTTACGTTGGTGATGACGTGGAGAACGTGATCCTCCGGCTTCTGCAAAATGCCAACTACGACGTGAAGCGGGCCGAATGCGGTATCATTTACATCGACGAGATCGACAAGATCGGGAGGAAGACCGAAAATGTTTCGATCACGCGCGACGTTTCTGGTGAAGGCGTGCAACAAGCATTGCTCAAGATTCTTGAAGGCTCGGTTTGCAATGTGCCGCCGCAGGGGGGGCGCAAGCATCCGAATCAAGAATACGTGCAGGTCAACACGGGAAATATCCTCTTCATCTGCGGCGGAGCATTTGTCGGACTTGACGGTATCGTGAAGCGGCGACGCGGGCATCGCTCCCTCGGGTTTGCCTCTTTGGCGACTCGCGACGAGGAGAACTTGACGCCGGAGCAGTTGATGAAAGCGTTGGCCCCAGAAGATCTCATCCGCTTCGGGATGATCCCCGAATTTGTTGGCCGCCTACCGGTGATTTCGGTGCTGGATCAACTTTCGATCAAGGATCTGGAGAAAGTTTTGCTTCAGACCAAGAACTCGATGGTGAAGCAATACACCAAACTTTTTGCGATGGATGGTGTCCGCCTCCGGTTCACGCCGGATGCTGTGAAGGCGATCGCGCAGAAGGCGATCGATCTGAAAACGGGTGCACGCGCACTCCGCGCGATCATGGAGGCGATCATGCTTGAGGTCATGTATGAGATTCCCCAGCGCGATGACGTGACGGAAGTCATCATTGATGCCGCCGTGGTCGCCGGTAAACGCCGCCCCACACTGAAGCGGGCGGGTAAATCGGAAACCCGTAAGAATGCGGCTTAGGACCGCCCGGCTAAGGGCACTAGCCCAAAAAAGCCCCGACTCATCGGGGCTTTTTTGTGAGCGCGTGATGGGATCGGGGTCTCACCAATGAGCGTAGTCGCCTTGATCTAGTCCCTTCGCGAATTCGACGAGTAAACACACAGCGCGTTCGATGTCTTCAAGGTCAACGATCTCGCTCGGAGTGTGCATGTAGCGGAGGGGGACGCTGATGAGGCCAGTCGCCACCCCGCCGCGAGTCATCTGAATCGCGCGCGCATCGGTCCCGGTGGGGCGGGGGTCGCCTTCGAGCTGGTAGGGAATGCCGGCCTTCTTGGCCGCATCGACCAAGCGTTGGTAAATCTTTGGATTGATATTTGCGCCCCGGCAGATGATGGGACCACCCCCGAGCTTGGTCTCGCCAAATTTGCGGTTGTCGCAATCGGGATGGTCAGTGGCATGGCCCACGTCGACGGCGATGGCAATATGGGGGTTCACCGTGTAAGCGGCGGTGGTGGCCCCACGGACGCCGATTTCCTCTTGGGCGGTGCCGACGCTGACCACCTTGGCGGCGAGCTTGGCGCGATCGGCCGCGAGTCGGATGAGGGTTTCGCCGACGATGTAGGCGCCGGCCTTGTTGTCGAATGCCCGCGCGGTGCCGATACTGCCGTTAATGAGTTCAAACTCGTGATCGTAGGTGGCGGCGTCGCCGATCGAGACTCGTTCGAGAGCCCCCACCTTGGAGGTCACCCCAATGTCGATCCACATCTCGTGGCGTTCGGGCACCTTCTTTCGGTCTTCTGAATCCATCAAGTGAACGGCCCGCTTGCCGGTGACACCCTTGATGGGTCCGTTGGCGGTCTGGATGATCACTCGTCGACCGGAAATGACGATCCGGTCGTGGCCCCCGATCATGTCGAAGTAGAGGAAACCTTGGTCGTTGATGTAAGTGATAATGAAACCGAGTTCATCAAGGTGACCGGCCAGCATCAGGACGGGGTCGCCCGAGGGATTGAGGGTCGCGATCCGGTTGCCTAGGGGATCGTGGGCATACTCGTCGGCGGCGGGTTTGACGAACTGGTCAAAGACGGCCTGAGCTTCGGATTCGTAACCGGAAGGGGCACGGGCGTGGAGCAGATCTTTGAGGAAGGGCGGAACTTGATAAGTCGGCATAGAAAATGGTCAGCTAACTCTTGCGTTGGCGCAAAGGCAAACATGAGGGGGTAGCTCGTGAGCATTAATCCGCATCCGCACCTTTGGGGGCGTTGACCTTGGGGAAATCCCTTTAATACGGACGGCTTAATTCTCCGCAGCTTGCTGCGGGGATGGCTGCCGCCCGCTGACATCGGGGCGAAGCCCCTTTCTGTGATACCCCGGAGCTTGCTCCGGGGAGGGTTCATTTTGAGCAATAAAAGGGCGTTATGGCTATCATTGCTTGGCAATCAGACCAACGCTCATCGGTTCGGCAGTCGGCCGGATCCTCCCATGAACGCAGACGATGCTGCGAGAGGTCTCACGTCGTTCTCAAATTTGTTCGGCAATGTCCTCGAGCGGATAAGTGATGATTTCGGCGAGGGTAGGGTGATACCAAGGGGCTTTCAGGAGGTCGAAGACAGTGGCCTTCATCGCCAGAGGACCGGAGAAACAGTGAATCAATTCGCCGGCATCTTTGCCGACGATTTCGGCGCCGAGGATGCGTCCACGCCTTGGCTCGGCGAAGACCTTCACGTAACCGTAATTGGCTTCCATCAAGATCGACTTCCCGTGGTCGTTGAAGGGATAGGAAGCGGTGAGGTAGGCGGTGCCGGCCGCGACGAGCACTTTTTCCGAAAGTCCGATGGTGGCCAGCTGGGGATCCGTGAAGACGACGCTCAGGAGGAGGTTGAAATCGATGGGCTTGAGTTTAGGCAGACCCGCGGCGTGGCGGGCCGCGAGCTCTCCTTGCTGGATCGCCACGTGGACAATCTCGTGGGGGCCTGAACAGTCACCCGCCGCGTAGATGTGGCGGGCACTGGTTTGCTGCCAGCGGTTGATCTTGATTTGTCCGTGGGGGTCGGTGGCGACGCCCGCCTTTTCGAGTGAGAGTTTGGCGGTGTTAGGGGTGCGACCGAGTGCATTGAGGCAGTGAGCAGATCGCCGGGTAACCAGTTTCCCCCGGTGCAGGAATGTGATGGTGAATCCGGATTTGCCGTGAGAGAGGCGGCGAATTTCGGTGTCGGTGAAAATCTCGATACCCTCGTCGCGAAAGGCTTGTTCGACGACGCGAGCTGACTCCTCGGAGTGATCGCGCAGAAGATGTTTGCTGCGTTGGATCATGGTGACGCGGCTTCCCATGCGGGCGAGGAACTGGGCAAGTTCGCAGGCCACAATGCCACCACCGAGGACCAAGACGCTCTTGGGGAGAAAATCTAGATCGAGCACATCGTCGCTCGTCCAGTAGGGACTAGCCGCCAATCCGGGAACTGGCGGCACGCTGACTTTCGAGCCGGTGCTGATGAGAAATTTCCTGGCACGGAGTTTCTCGCCGTTCGACAGGACGAGGGTGTGAGGATCGAGGAAGACGGCCTGATGGGGAACCAAGTCGAACTTTCCGTTCTTGATCTGTTGGCGGCGGAACGAGGCGAAGTCGCCAATGATGCGCCGCTTGCGTTGATGGACTTTCTTCATGTCGGCCGACGCTGAGGCGACATTGAGACCAAACTGACTGGCGTGTCGGGCATGGTGCAGGATATCGGCGGTGTAGAGCAGCGTTTTTGACGGCATACAGCCCCGGAGAATACAGAGACCCCCAAGCTGTTTGGAGCCGTCGATGACCGCGGTCTTCAATCCTTGCTCGGTCGCGATGCGGGCCGCGTTGAATCCGGCAGAGCCGCCTCCGATGATGGCAAAATCGTATTCTTTCATAAAATTACTTGGCGAGTTGGTGGCCCTGAAGGAGCGATGTGGAACCCCGGCCGTAAAGCGTTAACGCCCTTTTCCGAAGAGCATGATGTGAATCGTTTTTAAGACAATGGCCGCATCGAGAAAGAAGGAGAAATGGCGAATGTAATAGAGGTCATACTCGAGCTTGCGAATGGTGTCCTCCATGTTGGCGCCGTAAGGGTAGTTGACTTGAGCCCAACCGGTGATGCCCGGTTTCACTAAGTGGCGAAAATGATAGCAGGGGATTTCCTTCTCATATTCCTTGACGAGCGTATCCCATTCGGCGCGCGGGCCGATCAGGCTCATGTCACCTTTGAGCACATTCCACAGCTGGGGGAATTCGTCGAGCCGGCTGGTCCGCAGAAAATGGCCGACCTTGGTGATGCGGGGATCGATCGATTGGGTATAGCGGTTCCCCGGGACGCACCGGCTCTTCATCGTGCGAAGCTTGAATACACGAAAAGTCACGCGATTCCGGCCGACTCGATTTTGGGTGAAAAAGATCGGACCGCGATCTTCCAGCCAGATTGCAATCCCACAGAGAATCATCACCGGCACGGCAACGATTAGCCCGATGACGCCGAGGAAGATGTCACTGGCTCGCTTCACTCTTTCGAAGACAGGCTCTCGAGCAATCGGAAAGCCTTCTTGGAATAACCAGGTGTGGTTGAGCCGGTAGAGCGGAATCTTGTTCCAGTATTTCTGGTGAAACAATTCGAGGGTATACGTTGGGACGCCGCTGAAATAGAGGCGCATCAGTCGGTGAGAGATCGTCTCGGACAACTCTCGGCTCGATTCGCCCAAAACGATGGCGTCGACGGCTAAGTTGCCTTTCTCAATCTCACTCAATACGTCGGCAAACGGCTGGGTGTTGATGTCGTGATTGATATCAAACGGCAGCGACGAGAATCCTGGGTCGCGAAATGCCAGCGAATAGATCACGGGTTGCGCCATGCCAATTTTGTTGCACTCCTCGTGAAAGGCTTGGCAACTTCCCGGATCGCCCACGAAGACGATGCTTCTGATCCCGCGAGCGCGGAGGACTTGAGAGTAGGCGATTCTCCGGTAGCTCAAGGTAACTGGGACGAGCGCGAGGTAAGCAACCAGAATGACCCCGCGGCTGGATTGCAGTTCGTAGCCCGAAGGAATCACCACATAGGTGATGAGGAGAGTGAAGATGAGGGCCGATACGAGAGCGATTGCATGCTGACTTGTGTAATCGACACTCATCATATCAGTGCGAGCCTTGTAGCCATCAACGAGGTAGATCGCGATCATGGCTAATACGACCGGGACCCACAATGGCGCAAAAACCAACCCGTAGGTGACACCCCAAAATAATAGCGTAAGATTGAAGCACGCGAAGATCGCGATGATATCCAATCCGATCAGGCCGAGGGTGGTTTTTCGGAAGTTGGCCATGAAAGAAATCTAACGATGTGCGGGGTGGGCTGACTCGGCAAGGTTGCGTTCGGACAACAACAACTCGTCCCACGCGTCGACGGCGTAATCGATGGACTGAGATTCGGCGAAGGCCAACGCCGCCTTTCCTTGCCGGTCACATTGTCCGGGCGACTTCGACAGATCGCTGATCGTGCGCGCGAGGGCAACGATGTCGTGGCGCGTCACGCTCGTGCCCATGGCTCGATCCGCCACCAGGTGGGCTAGTTCGCAATGGGCGGGACCGATGAATACGATCGGACGCCCGACGGCAGCGACCCCGTAGAGTTTACTCGGGAAGACATAGCTTTCGCATCCTTCGCGCAACGTCACGAAGTGGACGTCGCCCATTGCCAGCGTCGCCGCCAATTTGGCCCGGGGTTGGGGCGGGTGGAAATGCACATTGGCGAGGGCGCGCTCGACCACCATGCCCGCCAGCGTCTCTCGCTGGGCCCCTTGCCCGACGAAGACAAAGGCAATCTGTTCGTCGCCGCGCAGCAGTGCAGCCGCCTCAATGATCGGTTCGAGATCATGCACGCGCCCGAGATTGCCTGAATAAAGCACGACAAATTTCCCCGTGAGTCCCCAATCATTTCGGATCGGAGTGGATTCGCCAGCTGATGGAGCTTCGGTTCCGGCCGAGGCCCAATTAGGAATGATTCGAGTTCGGTGGTTCGGCACCCCGGCGTTGGCGATAACTCGGGCCATGTCGGTCCCGAGAGTGACGCAGCAACGCGCCCGACGCCAAGCCAGGTTTCGTCCCGGTCGGGCGATACGCGTCCAGCGATGTCCGGTTAACTCCATCGCGATCTCCGGGTAAATATCCTGCACCCAATGGACAAATGATACGCCCCGCATGGCCAGCAGCGGCCACGTCACGGCGGCGAGGAGTGGAGGGTCGGTTAGGTAGACCACGAGATCACCGCGGCGGGGGTAGTGGCAGAGATGCCCGGTTGCCCCGAGAATGAAACTTCCAAAATCCGCAAGGCGACCAATCAGACTGCTTTTTCCCCATCGACTGCAGCCCACGCGTCGGATCGAAACTCCTCGATAGACTTCGCGGGATGGGTGGTGTGCTTGCGCTGGCTGGCTGGTGATGACGGTGACAAGATGTCCACGTTGAGCGAGGCGCTCCGCCAGATCGGCGAGCAATTGTCCGGTGGCGGGTTCTTCTGGCCAGTAGAAGCGATTAACAAAAATGATGCGCGACATGCTAGGCGGAGTTCTGGCGCCGCCGCCGCATCGCTGCGTCGACGAATTGCTCATACTGCCTGAGTAAACGGCAGTAGTGCAGCCCGGGTGCCCCGTCTAGAAATCCCCGACGGAGGAAGTATTGATAGATGAATCGAGCCGTGGGTCGGAAAGGTAGTTGAAAGCTGAAGCGCTTGAGGGCCCGGCGGCGAGCGAGGGCGGCGCGATCGAAGAGCTGGGGCCAGCGAACCGCCTGGTTGATTTCGCTGTGTTGGGCGGCCTCGGATTCCGCGTAGCGGCGATGTTTGGCGAGCCAGCCTGCGTCGCCGTCGGAGGAGAGGTCGTGAAGGTAGTTGTGCTTTAGGTGGGCGAGGCGCATGTCGGGCGCTTCGCGCTGGCCGTGCCCAACCTGAATGAACTGAAAGGAGGGAGCGCGCACATATCTCGCCTGATATGCGGGGAAGTCGGTGCAGTGGGGAATCCAACGACCTTGAAACATCATTTTGGGTGCGACCCAGTAGCCGTCGATCTGCGGGTCGTCCCGCTGGGCCGCCTCGAGGCATTCCTGCCGGAGCTCAGGGGTCATCGTCTCGTCGGCATCAAGGTGAAAGACCCAAGGGTGCAGGAAGGGGATTTGATGCTGAGCGAAGGTGCGCTGCTGGCCGAAATTCTTGAAGGGGTTGGCGACAACTCTCGCGCCGGCCGCTTCAGCGATCGATACGGTGCGATCAATGGAGCCCGAATCGAGCACCACCACATCGTCGCACTCGTGAAGGGAGGCGAGGCAATGAGGGAGATCCTGCTCCTCGTTGAGCGTGAGAATAATCACCGAGAACATGGCGCTCAATCCAGATGGTTTGTTTCGATGCGACCGTAGCGAATCGCGGTGAACAAGCAGATCCAAAAAGCGATCACGACGGCAGTGTTGCCGAAGGGAAATTCGACCAGGGAATAGACGATGAGGAGCGCAACACCCCCGAGGAGGTAATTGGAGATCGGGCTCCGCCCGAGGGAACCGCGATGAGACCACAGGGGCACGAGGGCGCAAAGGACGAGCAGGGCGGTGCCAACCAAGCCCACTTCGGCGAGGGACTGAAGCCAATCGGAATGGGCGTCCCGAAAAAATTTCGGCAAGCGGTCGGCGGTGCCGACGTATTGTGAGTTGTAGATTTTGAACACCGTGGGGTAAGAGGCCATACCCCAACCAAACCAGAGCCGCTCGGAAGCCATTTCCCACGTGTCGCGGTAGAGCGCAGCGCGGGAGTCGACCACGCCAGCATCCTTGAGCATCGCGATCTGGGAATGAGTGTCCGACATTCGTTCGCGGATGACGGGTTCGGCGAGCTTATAGGAAACGCCGATCAGGAGAATAAAAAGGATCAAGGCCCCGATCGTCAGTCCCGCATTAGAGAGGTGGTCGGCCTTTCGCCGCTGCATCATCGTCCAAATCCAATTGAGCATGGCGATGGTCATTAGGGCGGCGACGATGAGGCTCGTTGAGCGGGACCCACTGAGTGGGACGGAAATGGCGAGCAAGGCGACCGACGTGGCGACCAACATGGCCGGCGAATTGAGGAAGGCTCGACCTTCGTGCCGACGGAGAAAGTGGAAAAACAATCCGAGCCCTAAGGAGAGCATGAGGATCGTGAAGGCCCCCCAGTGGTTGTGATAGATGAACGAGGCAAAGAACCGCGGTTGAGGACTGGGTTGGAGTCCGAAGTAGAGCCCGGTGGCATGGGTGAGTTTCTGGACGGTGCCGAAGACGGCCAAGGCCAGCCCATTGAACGAGAGAATGAGCAGCAGGAGGCGAAACGCGTGCCGACTGCGGATTGCGAGCAGCAAATTGAAGCTGGTGAGATAGATCGCATCAAAAACTCCGAGAGCTGCGAGCGCGAGGTTCGGCCGGGCGCTGCTGGGGATCAGCGGCGAAACATCATTGTTAATGAACATGAGTTCCCCGCCGTAGGAATTGGCGCTGAATCCCGGGAAGAACAGGGAGGCGATCACCAAGGCATTGAAAAGGACGAAGGGCCAAAGACAGAGGATCACCCGAGGGAGGCAATGCCGGCGCGCGAGCACATCCCGCGTGTTGAGGAACATGAGCGGAACGGCGAGTGCGCCCCAGAGGGCGATCAGCGTCCGAGCCCACTCCACGTTTCCCCCAAACGCCCAAGCCGCAAAAATTAGCATCCCGGCGACGTGGGCGAGAGTCGCATTCTCGAGCGTGTGGCGGCCTTCTTCGATCGGAGAGGCGGAGTCCGGCGAATGGTGGGGATGGCTCGCGGGTGGGCTCACGGTCGGTGGTTAATTAGCTCGTGATAGAAATCGATGAGGAGTCTCGCTGATTTTACCCACGAATATTCTGCGGCAACCCAGGTTTTGGCAACACTTCCGCGTTGTCGCAATGACGCCGGCTCTTCCGCCAGGGCGACCGTGAGAGTCTGCGCGTAATCGCTCCATGGCACGCACCATCCACACTCCGTCCGATTGACCTCGGCCCAGGGAGTTACGTCCGTCACGACGACCGGAACGCCGTGGGCCATGGCTTCTGCAATCACGAGACCGAAATTCTCGGTGTGCGAGGGCAGGAGAAAGAGTGAGGCCACGGCGTAAGGAGGCGGAGCATTCACGCCAGAAAACACCTGCACCCGGCCTCCGCCGGATTGGCGCATCACGTAGCTCTTGATATTCGACACCGAATATTCCTCAGGTATGCCCACCACGAGAAGGAGCCAGTCGGCTGGCGCCTGAACCAACCACAAGTCGATCAATTCGAGCAGTCGCTTCTTGCGGTGAAATCGAGAGTAGAAGAGCGCGACGCGTTGGGAAGCGACCTCAGGACAGGCTCGGCGCCAAAACAGCTCCGCGGCGACCACACTCGCGGAAGTGGGCGAGCTGACGCCGTTGGGCGAGAGACAAATGGGCTGGGTGAAGCCCAAGCGACGAATGTCGTCGGCCTCCTCGCTACTCGTCGCGTGCCACCCCGCAGCCGTTTCCATTGCTTGGGGGTGGATCCGCTCTTGGGCGAATTGTTTCTTGCGGCGATTGTTTCCCCAAGCCCAGGAACTCATCATTCCGCGTGGGGCAATCACCAAGGGGGGGAAGGGCGGCCGCTTGTTTCTCTGCGCCGCGTAGTGGAGGGTGCGCAACCAGAGCGAGTGCTGATGCACTACGTCGCACTCATTGGTGCGAAGGTAGCGGGCGAGAGGGGCCGAACGACTTAGCCACTGAGGGAAACTGCGTTGAAACGGGCGCACAGTCAACTTTCCGTCCGTCGTCGGCGGGCTAGGCGATGGATCGGTGGTGAGTAGCTCAACCTCGTGCTCGGTCGAGCTCATTGCCAACGCAAGTTGATAAACGCTCACGCTCGGACCGCCGTGCTGCGCTTCGAGGCTCGGGACGATCTGAGAAATCTTCATCAAGTATGGCTCGGTTCGAGCCGGGCTTTGATCGGGCGGCAGGGATGTCCCACGCAGATCATGCGGGCGGGTAGATCGGTGACGACGACCGAGCGAGCGCCAACCACGGCCAGTTCCCCGATGGTGACCCCCGGACCAACGAAGACGTCGGCGGCGATCCACGCATTGCGACCAATTGTGATGGAGGCGGTCGTCAAGGGCATCGCCCAGCGATTGAAGTCATGACTGCCCGCGCAGAGGTGAGTGTTTTGGCTGACGTTGGCACCAAATTCGAGGATGACCATCCCAAGGTTGTAGATGGTGACGTTTCGCCCGATCATCGATCGCGGCTCGAGCCGCAGTTTCCATGGAAAGCAGATGGTGGCGGAGGGGAAAATGACGACCTCGCTGGGCGAGGGGATTTTCGCTCCAAAAAGTCTCAAAATCCAGGCACGAAATCCGTGCAGAGGGCGGGGGCTCCAGCGAAAGACGGTCGATTGCACGAACAACCAAATCGAGCGAAGGATCACCTGGCGCCGCGGGTAGGGCGTGACACAGTCTTGCCCAAGGTAGGGCGCGGTGGAGCTCATGGAGGCGAGGATGCGGTCTTGGTTGCGTTGGTCAATTGCGCGAATTCCGCCAGTCGGTCGTCCGCGTAGCGGGCGAAGTCGTAGGCTTTGACGGTCTGTTGGGCGGCCTGGCCCATGGTTGCTCGCACCGCTGGTTCGGTGATGAGCGTGACGAGGTGGTCGACGAGGTGGTCGACGGCATCGGCCGCCAGGGCGTTAAAGGTTAGACCCGTTTCCCCAGGTTTGACGAAGTCTAAGAAGCACTCGAGATCGGAAACAATCGGCGCGGCGCCGCCGGCCATCGCTTCCGCGACCGAAACTCCGAAGGTTTCTCCGTGGGCGGCGAGACTGGGATAGCAGAAGATATCAAATTGTTGGTAAAGCTCATGGAGGGAAGGTTCATGGAAAACAGGATCGCGAAACTCCACTTGCGAGGGAGCGGCTCGGCGTAATTCGGCGAGGTAGTCGGGGCCGGACCCGCCGCGCGCGATATCGGCGGGACCACACACGATCGCCCGCCAAGCGGGCAGTTCCATCTTGGCGAGCCGTTTGAGCGCGGCCGCGAGCAGGTCGATCCCTTTCTCCTGATGGATTCGGCCCACGTAACCGATGGTGACGACGTCCGCTTGCTTCTGGCTTTGAGCGGAGATCGACCTCCAATCGATCGGGTAGCCGATGGTGCGAATCAATTTGTCGAAAGTCGGACGCTCTCTGAGCACTGCATTTTTCACTGGAGTGCTGGGCACGAGGATCAAGGCCGGTCGTTGATAGAGATGAAATTGACCCTTCGGCATGCGGCCGGGCATGACCACGACCTTGCCCGCGTATTGCCGAAAGCGTCCGAGCCAGCACGCAAGGCTGATCGTGTTGAGGGCGACAACATCGGCGGAGGGCAGATGGCGAAAGACGCGCCAACTCCAGATGAGATCACAGATCAGGTTGCGCCAGAGTTTGGGTTTGTGGTCGAAGCCCGGCAGACGGAGATGCCGGACTCGATTGAGGGTCTCCTCAGCGGGCCAATCCGGCCACTGCCGCGAGATGACGGTGACCTCGTGTCCGCGCTGAACCAACTCCTGAGAGAGACGATGCCAAGTCTTTTCAATGGCGCCGCCCGCGACGGGTGGAATCGGCAGGAAAAATCCCATGACAACGGTGATTTTCATGACGAAGGGGCGGAGGGGCCCACGGTGGCGGCGACAGTGCGGAGGAGGCCTTCGCCGGCGGTGGGGTAGGTGTAGCCGGCAATGCGAGCCGCGATCTGGGTGCGCAAACGTCCGGTGTCGCCGGACAGAGCGGCGAGCGCGCGGACGAGAGCCTTGGGGAGGGCGAGGGGATCCGTCGGGTCGAAAACCCAACCCGTTTCGCAGTCGGTGACGAGGTCGCGCTGACAACCGACGTGGGCGCTGACCAGACAAGGGACACCCATGTGCATGGCTTCGTTAACCGCGAGCCCCCAAGTTTCGTAAAGTCCGCGGGAGGGAAGGACAAAAAGGTCGGCCAAAAGGTAACGAACGGGCATCTCGCTTTGGTTGGCGAAGGGAAGGAAGCGCACCAGTCTATCCGGATGCTGGGCGGCAAGGGCGAGCATCGCAGGTTTCTCGACGCCATCGCCGGTGATGACCAAAGCGGAGTCGGGGTCCGCGATGGCGAGGAAGGCCTCGAGCAGTTCGCGAGGTTGTTTTTCTGGCACGAGTTTCCCGGCAAAAAGAATAACCCGCTTGCCGCTGAGGCCGAGGTGCCGCCGCAACTCGTCGGCGGCGCTTCGGTGCTCGGGCGTCGAGGTGAAGTGCTCGGCATTGACGCAGTGAGGGACGAAGTGCAGGCGCTCATCGGGAACACCGAAGGCGCTGAAATAATCGCGGTTTGCATTTCCCACATAAGTGACGGCCGCAAACCGACGATAGACCTGGCGGAGAATCAATCGCTTGATCAAGCGGGGATGAGGTTGATCGATGAGGTGGGAATCGCCGCGGAAGATAAGCGGAGCCGGCGGATTGAGGATCAACTGTAAGTGCGTCCGGTAGGCGTAACCAAAGAGGAGGATGGCGGAAGGGTTCCAAGCTTTCAGGCGGCGGTGGAGCGAGGGATTGTGAAGTCCGGAGAAATGTTCAGTTCCGGGACGGCGGGCTTGGTTGGGAACGAACTCATGCTCGTAGCCAGAAAGTAAATCGACATCCCAAGTGAAAGTGCGGCCGAATTTCTCATCGAGTCGGTTCGTGACTCCGGCATCCCAGAGGTAGAAGACGCGCAAGGTGAGGCCGCCCCGGGCCGCCAACCAGCGAAACCACGGACTGTAATATTGGGTGGGATGAGAGACGACGATGGCCAGTCGTGGGGTTTCAACCGGGGATTGCGAACGGTTGTGCTCGGTGGGTTTCACACGTGGAGGGTCAACCATGGGTGAGTTTGTGGTAGGCGAGTGGTAAGCCAATACAGACGACGCACGCTTGGAAGAGCGACGACAGCCACGTGGCCATGACCAGCTCGGCTTGGAAACTCCACGCCGTGAGGAGAATCATTAAGATGCCGAGGGCGGAGAACTGGGGGGCTCCGGTGCCGAGGATCGACAGGTGTTTGTAGAGCACGCCAAAAAAGAGTCCGAGGGCGGTGACACCAAAGAGACCGAAGTTCAGATAGGCTTCGGCGATCATGCCGAAGGCGATCGAATATTGAAAAGGATCATCGGGGTCGATCAGGTCGAAATAGACCGCGAGGCGGATATTGGCCATAAGACTGGACGGCTTCTCGGGCCAGAGAAAACGCGGGATCGCCAACGCCGGAATATCGAAGTAACTCTCGCCATACAGAAATGGCTTTTGCGACGGGACCCCCTCCACACTCATGCAGAGCATTTGAATCAACGAGGCCCGGTCGACTACGGAGGTCTGGGTGCTGGATTCCGCGTCCCGATTAACCTGCAGTCCAAAATCGATCCATTCGTTGAAAAATGCAGGCAACTCACTAAGCGTGGGCAGCGGATTCATTTCTTCCCAGTAGTGCTTTCGCATCTCTGATTTCCCGTTATGCAGCACGGCGACCACGGGAAGGATCAAGGCGATCCAAAGTATTGGCACCCGGCGCTTGGCGGCTGAGTAGGCGATCGCCCCCAGCGCCAGGAGGGAGATCCCGCGAATCAGATACAGCTGGGAAAACAGGATGATGACCTGCGCCGCGAGATTGACGATGAAGAACGCCCGAGTCCGACCGGAAATCACCCCTTGCCCGATCTGCCGGGCAAGCACGAAGATCGCGACTGTGCCGAGGCCGAAAAACAAAGCGCGCAGCGTGCCGATGATCTCACTTGGCAGAAGATCCGTGAACGTCTCAACGTAGATGTAGATCGTGTTGAGAAACATACCAGCTGGCACGTAGCGCGACCCCTCGGTCGAGAGGAGGGGGGCCATGGCCCAAGGTGACGGGCGCATCGAACGCGAGCGGAAATTGAAGCTCAGATTTGCAGCCGCCAGAAAGGCGATAACGAGCATTGCGGATTCGGTAACGACTCTCGGTTGATAAAGGCTGAGGTCTTTGTGCCCGACCAAGAGCGGGATCGCATAAAAGGCGATGGTGGTCAGACAGAGCAGCTCGAAGGCGGGAAACCACGCCCGGTTATGTTTCGCCCACTGGATAGCCGGACGCGAAGCGAGAAAAAGAATCACCTCGCCCAACAAAGTCTTGAGTCCCAAGGGATCCTCGGATCGCCAAAAGAATCCGATCATCGTGCAGGCGACCAAGACGACGGCGACCCGGTGGAGGCGCTGCGACGCGTTGGGATTTGGCGCAATCCCGATGTCGTTGGCGTCAACCATGGATTGCTGGAAGATCGTGATGGGGTGCTGACAGGGAATCGGACTTCATGGCGAATTCCGCGGGGAGATAATGAAAACGAGTGTTCAGAGAAAAGGATTGAATTGAACTGCTCCGTGAGGACGCATGGTCGGCATCTGAGATGACGTTGTCATCTCGGTGGAGGTTGGGCGAGGATGCGGTGTAAAAATTCGCTCAACTGTTGGGTCCGCGCTTGGGCGGTATGGTGAGTGTGGAAAACTTCGGTTTGACGCCGTGAAATCCACTGAGGGTTCGGCGCCTTCAGGTCTTGGAGGAAATCGGAGAGGGCGGAAGGGGTGGCTCCGTCGGGATCGAGAATTTGGGCGAGCCCGAGTTCTCGATTGAGTCGTTCCGCTCCGCCGTCCCGCCGGGTGACCAAGAGCACGGGAACATTTGCCAGAAAGCATCCGGCCAATTTGGACGGAGTGTAACCCGGATCATCGGAAGTCAGAATAACGAGAGCATCCGCTGCTTTCATCGTGGCAAAGGCTGCGTCGGCGGAGAGGCGATTGGTCTCCTCGGTCACCAAATCGGCCAGACCGTATTCTTGCGCGAGGGGCATCACGGAAGGCTCCGCCTGCCCGGGTGGGGCGTAGCTGGTTCCGTAGAAACGAAACCGCAGCTTGCGTCCGAGTTCCGGCGCATCGCTCAAGAGCGATTTCACTTGAGCGAAGAGCGCGCGCAGAGCCTGGGACATGATCGAGCCGACGGCGCCAACGCTGACGATCTGGATCCATTCGGGATCGGGGGCGAAGGCTGGTTGGGGTGAACTGTCCTGCTGGTCGAACGGTTTCGGGTCGACGCCAAATGGGATGACCGCTTGGGGCTTGCCTCCGAACCATGCATAACGATTGGACAGCGATTCCAAGTAGGTTGGTGACACGCTGACGAATCCACTCGCCACCGCGAAGGTGGACGCTTCTAAGCGACAGGCCATTGATCGCGCCAGGCGATATTTCCATCCACCCGGAGGAGGCGGCGCTCCAGGCCGCTCGTAGTAGTCGGTGATCCACGGATCTTGGATGTCGAGAACGTAGGGAATCCCGAATTGTCTCCGCCAGCGCGGACCGAGTGTCATCAAGAGATTCTGAGTCGTGGAGAAGAAGATCAAATCCGGCTTGATCTCGCGAATGAGCCGATTGCCAGCGCGACGCATGGCCCCATGCGCGCGCCAGCCGAGATTGCGGAGTCCGGCGCGGCTCGTGAGGGACAAAGTCCAAGCCCCGCACCGTTCAATGCGAATGTCACTGGGTAATCGCCGAAGTGAGCTCGAATCTTTCGTCGCGGCGACCTGATCGGGTTCGACGGCCAAGACCGTCGGTTCCCATTCGTGTGCTCGCAGATAGGGCAGGGCGGCGATGACCCGTTGGGCATCCGGTGCATGGACCGGGGGGAAGTGGGGACTGATGATCAGCAGACGCTTCATCGCTGCAAGGATGCCTCGACTGCGGCGATGAGAGTTTGTTTTTCGAAGTCCCAGTTGAACCGCGAACGTCCGTGGCTCCACGCCGCCGCGCGTGATGAGGAGTAGCGAGCCGGATCGGTCAGCCATTCGTCTAGCCGAGTGGCTGATGATTCGATCTCAGATGGGTCGATAAGCATGGCAGCAGCACCCAACTCCGCGGCCAGCGCGCATTGGGCGCGGGTGCCGGTGTAGGCGATGGGAATGCCCGCTAGCAGATACGTGTAGAATTTGTTGGAGAGACAGACTTGGCGGTTCGGCGGATAATTCGGCTCGATCGCGAGGCCGACATCGTGCTTGGCCGCGAGGCGAGCCATCTCGGATGAATTCTCGGGCGGTTGGAAATTCAACTCGCCGGTGTAGCCGGCCTCGCGGGCGACCTGGCGTAGGTTGTCGGCATAGTTCGGATCAAAAAATTCTCCGCGCAAGGTGAGCACGGTCGGAGTTTTCATCTGGGCGAGGATGAGGATGATCGATTCGATGCCACGACCGGCACCCACGGTTCGGGAGAACCAATAGAACCGAGCGGGCTGATGCACCGTGGGTTCAGCTGGAGCTTCGGCGGGGGTTTCGCTTAAGGGGAACACATTTTGGACGGTGATCGGCAGGCGAAGGGCGTAGGTCTTGGCGTAGGCCTCGGCCATCAGCGGCGCGGCGGCGGTCAGGTGGACACAGCGGGGGAGCAGCGTGTGCTCGAGCCGACGCACGATGGCTTGCTCCCCGGGATCGTTCATGATCTCGACCGTCTCCTGAGCGTGGAAATCTTCGGCATCAAATCCCAAGCGAGTCCGATTTCGTTGCGCGGCATAGGCCGCGGCGATCAACCCGGCGAGGGTGTGTCCAATGTAGAGTTGCGCAGGGACGCGCGCCGCAGCATCAGCGATCTGGGCCACGGCCGCATGGTAGGCCCTTGCGACCAACCAAAGGGGGGCTCGCGCGGTGCGGGCGACGATGAGCCGGGCGAGCTTGCGAATGATTTTCTGCGCGACTGCGCGGGGCCCAGACCCGAAGTTCACGACCGTGTAGGTCCATTTCGCCCGCTCGAAAATGACGGCGTCAAACTTGTCGCTGGGGGCATAGTTGCGACCGGCCACCACATGCACGGCGTAACCCGCTTCCTGAAGCGCGTCGGCTTCCTTAACCAAACGCGGATTGGTCGAGACGTGACTGCAAGAGACGAGGCAGATTCGCGGCTTCGGATCAGTGGTGGTGGGCGCCAACCTTTGAAATGGGGTCGACATGATTCAAACCGTCTGAGCGCGTTTCCAATTGGATTGGAAATACCACTTTTTCGAGTTGGCGACGTAGTGGTGCATCACGGCCCGACAGTCCGTCGCCTCCGGTCGCAATGGCTTCGTGACGTAGTCACTCGCTGGAGCGATCGCGCATTCTCGGTCTGCGACCATCATGGCGATGACGGCTTGCTCGAGGAAGTAACTGGTTTTCTCCTTCTCGATCAAAATGCGGCACCAGTGCTCGAGTTGGTCCCAATCGATTTCCCTGCCGTTCAATCCGGTGAGGCCCACATTGACGAGGTCGGCGACAGGTTTGCCCGCGAGTTGCTGCATGAGTTCGCGAGTGTAGCCGTAGGAGGTCTCGCAATCGAGGGCGTGAAGCGGACGGTCTGGCTGATCCAGCCAGTTGATGAGGAACCTAGGTTCGCGGAAAAACAACAGATCCGAATCAACCACGAGTTTCCAACCGGACCGACCGACATGCGGGTCGAGCAGTTTGCGGATGTTGGGGTAGTTGACCCAGCGCTCGCGCAGCACGGGATATTTTTCGACCGGTAAATATTGGTCCAACCGAGCGATGGTTTCTTGTTGGGAGACAAACCGTGCAGCCGGAAACACTCGGAGCAAGGGGGCGCGAACCTCGGCGGTGATCGTGCCGTCGTCGTAGATCACGGGGATGAGGGGGCGGTGACTCTGGAGGGCGAATGACCAGAGGCAGAAAGCGGACATATCCCAGAAACGTCGGCCAGTTAAGAGATGAAGTTCCAACGGGGCTCCGGTTTGATTTTCGAGGAGCGGCAGATTTTCTGCTGCTTCGAGCATCGCGGACCGGCCGCGATTGTTGAGGGCGACTTCCCAAGGGCCGCCCGCCGCGAACACGCTACCGACGGCTCCAACGGGGCGATGCCAGATCTGGTAGAGGGCTTTTCCGATAAATGACATGATTAGTTACGATCGAGAGTGGCGAGACCTTCAAAATGTCCGCAAATGCCTTGCCAGCGAATCGAGGCGATCGGACTGCTCCAGGCACGTTGGGCGAACCAAGCACGGGCTTGACGCAGCGGCACCGTCCACCGCGGAATCGGCTCCCAAGGGCAGGCGTCGTGCCGGTGCAAGACTTGCACCCACGATTTTGAAATACCGCGATTGAGGCGTTGGAGGTAGGCGAGCTGGGTTCGCGCGGTGGGAATGAGGTGCGTGAGTGAGAGCGATGGAAAATAACCAACGTCCCAACCGTTCTCCATTGCGACGAACACGATGTCGTTGTCGCCGCCCGAAGTGAGCTCGGTGCCTTGACGATCGCGATGAGCGTTGCGTTCGGACTCACGCATCCACGACTCGACCGCCTGAGCTCGAAGGGCCATGCCCGCACCAATCGGAGCAAAGGCTGGATACTCGCGGCGCTGGGTCGTTGGGTTGAGCAGACCGGAGGAAATTTGCGGTGAGTCCCCGAGGTCGCGGCAGGCGATGAGGTCGTCGAACTCGCGCGCCCAAGACGCCGGCGGACTTTCGAACTCCGGCGTGCTCCGACCTCCGAGTGCGCCGACCTGAGGATGCTCGCGAAAAAGTTGCAGGGTCCGTTCGAGGTAATCGGGGGCAAGCACGTTGTCGTCGTCCACCAGCACCATCAACTCCCCGCAGGCTTCCAAAAACCCGCGGCGTCGCGCGGCGGTCAGCCCGACTTGGGGCTCTTGGACAATTCTGGTCCCTTCAGGTGCATAGGGGGCGATCTCGGACACGCCGACGGGCTCGGTCGATGCGTTGTCGATCACGAGTGCTTCCCATAATTGGGGATTCAACGTCTGGTGCTTCAATCCTGCCAGCGTCCGCTGCAGTCGCCCACGGTGCGGGTTGTGAGTGGGGATGATGACGGATAACTCCATGGGGAGGTCGTAGCTCAATTCTCGGAAATGATGGGCTTGGCTCCTTGGCGCCATCCACGAATGACGGCGGGGACTCCGAACACGATCGCCCCGGGGGGGAGGTCTTTGGTCACAACGGCACCGGCTCCAATGATACAGCCATCGCCAACCGTGATCCCGCCAAGGACGGTCACGCCGGTCCCCAGCCAAACGTCGTCGCCGATGACCGTGGGCAGGCAGATATCTGGTTGTGAGCGGATCGGTGTTCCGAGCGGCGGCACCGTGTGATTAGACGAAACGATCCGACAATGCGATCCGATGAGGCAGTCTCGACCGATGACAACTCCTCCGTGGCCGTAAATGACGACGTAGGGGCCCACAAAAGTGTTCTCCCCAAGAACGATTCGTCCGCCAAAGGCGTGAAGCACGACCCCGCGGTCGATCACACACCTACGATTGAGCGTAATTCGTCCGGATTTGCTGTGGGCGACTCCGCGCGAGGCGCTGATGTGCGGAGCCAGCGTGCACCCCGGCCCCATCTCAACCTTCGCCATTCGCAGCGTGATGCTCCGCAGCGTCTGGAGAAGGGCGTGGACTTGACGCACAAAGATCATCCGATGTGGGCGACGATGTTGATCATTAGTCTGTCCCGTAGCTCCACTGGCAGGGCAAGTCGACGGGGCCGATCACGTGGAGCGGGGGGCGTTGCGAGTAGTGGCGATGGGACACGAACTGAAAGGAAACGGCCTCGGGCTTTGAGTCGTAGTCGTCGGTCTTATCGCCGAGCCATGCGGTTACGCTGTAACTACTGGAATGGAATGCGAAATTAGGCACCTCGAGAATACAGGTGCCGACGGACTTCTCTTTCGCAGATTTTGTCGGGGGATGCGTGCGCATGTTCGTGCCAAACAAAGGCCGACCATCCGGGCCGTTGATGATGAAACCAGCAATCGCGGGGCGCAAAGGGAAGGGCGAGTGATAAGTGAGAGTCACGACCAGATCGCCGGCGGCGAGTCGCTCGGGGTCCACCGAAACCGAGGTGATGCAGGGTTTGTCCTTGATCGGAAATGTCGCGGTCAACTCGGATTGAGGGCGGTGATACTTCGCGATGACATCGGCAGCGGGACCGGAGGCCGTCACCCGGCCTGCTTCAAGGAGGAGACCCGTCTGGCAGATGCTGCGCAACGCCTCGAGATTGTGGCTGACGAACAGGACGGTGCGTCCGGAACGCGAGATATCCCCCATGCGTCCGAGGCACTTCTGTTGAAACTCATGGTCACCGACCGCGAGCACTTCGTCGACGATGAGAATTTCCGGCTCGAGGTGGGCGGCGACCGCAAACGCAAGTCGCACATACATGCCGCTGCTGTAACGTTTCACCGGCGTGTCGAGGAAGCGTTCGACTTCGGCAAAGGCAACGATCTCGTCGAATTTCTGCACGATCTCGGCGCGCGTCATTCCCAAAATGGCACCGTTGAGGAAGATGTTTTCTCGCCCCGTGAGTTCAGGATGAAAGCCGGTGCCCACTTCAAGCAGCGAGGCGACGCGACCATTCAGCGTGATTTTTCCCCGGGTCGGTTCGGTGATGCGCGAAAGGACTTTTAACAAGGTCGATTTTCCGGCGCCGTTGCGACCGATGATGCCCATGACCTCGCCGGGCTTGATCTCAAAATTCACATCGCGGAGGGCCCAGAACTCCTCGTGTTTGGGGTCGGGTCCCTTGGGGCCCGTCAGCCTGCGGGCGAAGTCGCTGAGGCCGTTGGCGAGACGGTCGCGCAACGTGTCGTGGCGGACATCGTGATTGATGATGTAGCGTTTGCCGAGGCCTTCGACCGCGATGATCGGTTCAGTTGCCATGATCGATTAGATGACGTCGGCGAGAGTCCGCTCGGTTCGGCGGAAATACCAGACTCCCGTGACGATCAGGACAGTCGTGACAATGACGGAGCTCAGCAGTGCTTTCGGATCGAGTTGGACGGAGTTGCCCAGCAAGCACCACCGGAATCCGTCGATGATTCCGGTGAGCGGATTCAAGGCGAGGATGTCGCGCCAATTGGGGAGGGTATCGGAACGGTAGCCGATCGGGGAAAGGAACACGCCCACCTGCAGCAGGAACGGGGTGATGAAGCGGAAATCCCGATAACGCACGGTCAACGCCGTGAGCCAAGTGCCCGCGCCAAACGCGACCAGCAGAGCGAGGGCGGTAAACACGGGCAGGAACAGGATGCGCCAAGTCGGATAGACCTCGAACCAAACCATCATGGCCGAGTAGAGCACTCCGACGATGCCGAAGTCGACCAAGGAGACCGCCAAGGCGGACATGGGAATGATCAAGCGCGGGAAATACACTTTCGAGACGAGGTTGGTGTTCGACACCAAGCTGCCACCAGCGCCGCTGAGCCCCGCGCTGAAAAGTTGCCACGGAAGCAGACCGGCCATCACCAAAAGGGGATAGGGAATACCTCCGGCCGGCATCCCTGCCATCCGGCCGAAGACGAACGTGAAAACGATCATGGTCACCGCCGGTTGAAAGATGGCCCACGCCGCACCAAGCACGGCCTGCTTGTAGCGCACCTTGACGTCCCGCCAAGCGAGGAAGCCGAGCAATTCCCGGTAGCGCCACAGGTCGTGCCAATAGGCTTTGTCCTGTTGATTGGCGGTGATTTCGATTTTCACGAGAAGAAGATCAATCGGCGAGGGCCGTGGTCAGGTGGTTCATGAAGCTGGGAAATGAAAATTTCTGCAGATGAGCCCGCACGGTCGCGGGGTCGTAGTGGCGGTGGGCTATACGTATACAGGCATCGGCGATTTCATCAATGTTTCCGTAGTCGACGAGCAGACCGGTGTTTTCGTCGATCACTTCGGGCGCGCCACCGGCGCGGGCGCCGAGGCAGGGTTTGCCGAAACTCATCGCCTCGAGATAAACCAGACCGAAACCTTCCTTGCTGCTCGGGAGCGAAAAGAGGTCGCACTGTTCATATTCGGAGCGAAGCTGCTCGTCGCTGACGCGGCCGAGAAATTCGATCGCGTCGGAGACGCCACTGGCGTTGGCGAGAGTTTGCAGACGCTCGCGATCATCGCCGCGACCGACGATACGCAGCGTGGCCCGCGGAAGTTGAGCCCGGATCTGGAGCATGGCGGCGATCATGCTGTCGATCCCCTTGTAGTCGTCGGCCCGCGCCAGCCGCGACACCATGAGGATGCGCAGATCGTCACTCACCGACCGTGCCGGAGGAGCCGACGGGAGCGTGAAATCAGGATCGAGCGTGTTGGGCACGACGACCAGTCGAGCGGGATCCAAGTCAGGGAGAAACCGGATCATCTGACGGCGGGGGTGCTCGCTGACGCAGAAGATGCGATCGGCGTGGCGCAGCGCGCTTTTTTCGACCGCCGAGTAGGGACGCCAGACTTCGATGCCGTGCGCCACAAGGTAGTATCGCAACCGTCGCCCCCCGCGCAGGAGTTGAATCAGCCGGGCAACGGGGGCGAGATGGATGTGGCCGCAGACGACGCGATCGGCAGTCCACCCATGCCGCAGGCAAGCGAACAGGAAACGCCAGCGACTGCCCGACGCGGTGGCCAGTGGAGCAGGGTCGTCGTCACGCAGGTAGGTCGGCATGCGATCGAGGGAGGCGGGGGTGTCATTGAGCACCACCATGCCAACCCGGTCGTTTGAGTCGAACGGTGAGAGTTCGCGCAAGGCATGCAGATAAGCCCGCAGGATTCGGGCAATGCCGCCGTCGGCCAGGAAAACTTCGGGAGCGAAGAGCAGCGTCTTCACGAGGCGATCCTTCGATTCATGAAGGCCACCAACATCGCAAGGCTCCAAACGCGTGACCAGTTACGGGGATGGTTGTGCGTCAGATAATCGTCCCACAGGGATCGCACGGCGGGGGCATCGAGCAGCGGACATTGCCGCAAACTCGACGCGGAAAATGTTTGGTCGAGGAACGGACGCAGCGGTCCGCGCATCCAGTGAGCGAAGGGCAGCGAGAAACCGGTTTTAGGACGTTCCCGAGTGCCGGCGGGAAGGAGATCGGCGACCGCGTCGGACAACGCGCCCTTTATTCGGCCGGGGGTGTAGACGAATTTATCGGGTTGATGCCAGAGCCAACGGGAGAGAGGCGCGTCGACGAATGGGGTGCGCAATTCGATCGAGTTCGCCATACTGAAAACATCGGAGTCGCTCAGGAGCACGTCGGTCATGTAGGTGCGCGTTTCCCAAGCGCTGATCGCTTTAAGCGGGCTGGCCCCGTGGAGATCGGCGGCAAAATGCTCCAGCATCTGGTGAAACGGACCCATCGAAGCCGCCGCTTCTCGAGCCTCGGGGCTGAGCAAAGCAAGGCGGGTTTTCTCGGCGAACACCATGCGGTTGAGCGAAACGACCTCGTAGAGATCGCGGGCGTGGCCGAGAAAGTCGGCGAGCTTCGACGCGCGGCCTTCGCCTTGGCGCCGGAGTCCCGCGAGGATGACCTTGCGCAGTGGCGAGGGGACGTGGCGCCACAGCGAAACCAAACGAGTGACGCGCGGCACTTGGCGAAACGAAGGGTAGCCTCCGAACAGCTCGTCGCCGCCGAGTCCCGACATGACGACCTTCACGCCTGCTTCGGCCGCGAACCGGCTGACAAAATAGGTATTGATGCCGTCGCCTGTCGGCTGGTCCATCCGCGCGAGGATGCTGGGCAGGCTCCGCGCCACTTCTTCGCCCGTGAGACGATATTCGTGGTGGTCGATGCCGAGCAGGTCGGCGGTTTTTCGCGCCGCGTCGTGTTCCGATGCGTTACCTTCGTTGAATCCGATGGTGAAGGTAGAGAGGCGCTCCGAACTCTGGCGGGCGAGCAAGGCGACGATGGCGCTCGAGTCGAGTCCGCCAGACAGAAAGGCACCGACGCGAACATCGGCGAGGGAGTGCGCTTTGACGGAGTCTTCGAGTTGGAGGCGGAGTTGGGCGGTGAACTCTTGGTAGTTGGAGCAATGATCGCTCGCGCGCATGGCTCTGGGCTGGAGATCGGTGTAGGCGCACAGACTGAGGTTGCCATCGTGCCAGGTCGCATATTGGCCGGGATGAAGACAACGCACCCGCCGGTAGATCGTCTGCGGAGCGGGCACCGAAAAATTGGCGAGGTAAGCACCGATCGCCCGGGGATCGATTTCCGGAGTGAACAGCTTCGCGGCGAAGAGGGCGTCGAGTTCGGAGGCGAACACGAGTCCGCCCTTACTGGACCAATGGTAGTAGAGCGGCTTGATCCCGAATGAATCTCGCGCGAGGAGGAGTCGTTTCTCTTGGGCGTCCCAGCAGGCGAAGGCGAACATGCCGCGGAGCTTTGGCAGGGCCTTTTCCTGCCAAGCGACGATCGCGGTCAGGAGCACCTCGGTGTCGCATTCCGTGCGCCACGTGTAGCCGAGGGGGGAGAGCTCGGCGCGCAGTTCGCGGAAATTGTAGATGGCACCGTTGAACACCAAGGTGTAGCGCCCGTCGTCGGTCACCATCGGTTGGTGGCCGTTTTTTGGATCGAAAATCGCGAGACGACGATTGCCGAGAGCGACCTCGTTGCGAGCAAAGATACCCCGGTCATCCGGACCGCGGTGCTTCATCGCATCGTTCATGCGATTCACCGCCGCAGTTTTCTCGTCGGCGGAGAGGGAAGTGCCCGCAATTCCGGCTATGCCGCACATAATTTAGGGGAAGGCTTCGCGCGGTCGCGTCCATGGGGATGCAGCCAATGGGTTCGGTTCGGGCGGGGTCGCCTCATGATAAAAATCTGGGCATTTAACCCCAGACGGAATGGGCGTATTGATTTGACCTGATTACGCAACATCGTTGATAGTGATACGGTTTCACGCGCAAATCGATTTTTTAAGCTCTGCGGCGATTGAGGGGTTAGTCAGCTGTTCCACCAACGCAATTCCGAAGTCGAGGGCGGTGCCAGCGCCGCGTGAGGTGAGAATCTTGCCATCGATCACCACCCGCTGGTCATCGAGGATTCTGGGGAGCTCAGAGGCGACTGAAAAATGGGCCGTGTAGCGCCGATGCTCGAGTAGTCCGGCGTCGTGCAGCACCGTCGGCGCAGCACAGATGGCAGCTATCCAGCGATCGGCCGCGTGGTGAGCGCGCACCAGATCGAGCACCTGCACGCTGGCGCGCAGATGTTTGACGCCGGGCCCTCCGGGCAGAAACAAGCAGTCGAAGAGCGGTGTGGTGATTTCCGCAAGGAGCTTGTCAGCCACGAGCGTCAAGCCGCTGCGACCGACGACACGTTGATCGTGCGCGACGGCAGCCACGATCACGTCAACTCCGGCGCGGCGCAGGAGGTCGATCGGGGTGACGGTTTCAATTTCCTCAAATCCATCCCCGAGCAATGCGAGAACCGTGGGCATGGGTGTGATCGAAGCATAGATTTCTGTAGGTAAGCACCGTTATTCTGCTAAGGGGAAACGAATCGCAGGGGGGGAGGGGAGTGACCGGAGTGGTTCCGGCCCTTGGACGCGCTTAATACCGCCGGCGGGAGAGTCTCGTTAAACTTCGTCCGAATTCCTGAACATGGCGGGCTCGCTTCCAGCCGAGGGTAGAACGAATGAATTGAAAAAGTCGTCCGCCTTCGGGGCGGATTTCGGTTCCGCCGAGAAGTTCGCTGCGGCTCTCGAGTTGCGCGACCAAATCGGGTTGCCAAGGACACATCGCGCCCGCGACCTCCATGAGGCAATCCGCCCCGGCCTGGCGAGTGCGAGGACTGTCTTCGCGGGCCAGAAGATGATCAACCGCCATGTTGACTGATCGAAACGCCGAGAGCCAAGCGGCATCTGAAGTTCGGCGAGAGAGGGAACGGGCCCCGCTCGAACGATAATAGAGCAGAGCGCCCGGAGTGAATCGGATCCCGCCGCTAGCGAGCAACACTCGGGCGAAAAATTCAAAGTCGTCGATTAGCGTTAGTCGCTCGTCCCATCCACCGGTTTGGTCGAGAAGCGATTTGGGAATGAGAAAGGTCCCGCACTGGTGCATCGGCTGTCCGCCCGTCCAGGCTTGGGTGGCCCAGTCGACTGGGTCGGCGTCCCGCCAGCAGGGAAGGCGCGTGAAATCGGCTTCGGCGGGTGAATTGACAAAACGGCTCCACTCTCCGTGAGCCACGAGAGTCGTCGAGCCTGCGATGACTTCCATTTGTCGTTCGACCGCGGTAGGGTTGATCAGGTCGTCGGCATCAAGAAACTTGATGTATTGACCCCGTGATTCTCGTAACGCGTGATTGCAAGCAGCGCAGTGACCCTGGTTTTTTTGCGAGATAACCCGAAGGCCACGATCGGCAAAAGTTTGGGCGATCTGCAGGCTGTTGTCGGTCGAGCCGTCGTCGACCAAGATCACTTCTAGATCGGGCCAAGTTTGATCAAGGGCGGACCGCAAGGTCTCGCTCAGCCACGGCCCCGCATTGTAGCAGGCGATCAAGATACTAACGGTTGCAGGCATCGATTCCGGATTGAATGAGTTTGAAGCATGAGTCCGCTGCCCGGTTCTTCAACCAACCGACCGGTGGATGGATTCGCCGCGGGGACAGGTCAATAAGAGTAAAGCCAAAATACCCGTTGGGGTTCAATCAGATACTCTGCTTGACCCGCCGAGAGGGTGTAATTGAAAGTGAAGTCAGTTTCTGGACCAGTAATGGTTCCAATGGAGATTGGCGCGGAGCGTGCGGAGTTGACACATGGCGTGGACGTTGACGGGGGTCCACCAGGCACCGGCCTTTTTGAGGCGGGCCTGGAGGACGTGGCGGTGACCGCTTTCGATCAGACCGGAGCCGACGGGCAGGTCGTGGGTGAGGGCCGAGGCATAGTCGAGTTGGTCGGTGCGATTGCCCAGATAGCGCAGCGCGGCGCGC
>Ga0105055_10001661_pt1 | contig 35683 bp, 32 predicted proteins | sample BON03_FD_78090 | JGI IMG/M metagenome (GOLD analysis project Ga0105055, IMG submission 78090) | Freshwater microbial communities from Lake Bonney liftoff mats and glacier meltwater in Antarctica - BON-03 | ecosystem: Environmental > Aquatic > Freshwater > Ice > Glacier meltwater | place: Lake... | reverse complement strand
TACAATAGATGGTCAACAGGTCGTAGAAGAACTGGAACACCTGCTCCGTAAAGAACTCCTGCAAAAACGAAAACCTAACCGAACATATGAAAGACGGACTAAGCAAGGGAAGTATCGAAAATATAAATAATTACATTAAGTTAGTACCATTACTTTCTAAAAGGGGGCAAGGGGGATTTTCTAAAATAAAATCCAAATATTATTACAGAACGTGCATTCATGCGGATACACATATTTGGTTTACGTCTCCAGACTTTAACCAAAACCAATGCAGTTTTCTGACTTCCTTTTATCATCATTTTTCCCTTTAATTCCCATTTACAAACCCCAGTTTCTTGTCAGTATTTTCATAAAACCAAAAAAGGCTACCAGATTTCTCCAATAGCCTTTCAAATTCATAGAATCTAGCTTAATTATCTAGCACGTCTGTTATTAGTTCCATCGACACGAAGCCTATTTTCTCTATTGGCTACATCCCAAATGGTATGAAAAATCAGTCTAGCTCTCTTTTCCATAAGCGGGAATTCGATTTTATCCACGGTATCTGTTACTTGGTGATAATCGTCGTGTACACCGTTGAAGAAGAAAGCAACAGGGATGTTGTGCTTCGCAAAGTTGTAATGATCTGATCTGTAATAGAATCTGTTTGGATCATCTTCAGCATCATATCTGTAATCCAAGATCAAATCAGAATACGTGATGTTATTGTATTCTAAGACTTTTTTCAAATCTGTGGAAAGCATTTCAGAACCGATCACATAGATGAAATCTGTGTTTTCAGCATCTTGGTATTCGTAGTCAATTCTACCTACCATGTCGATGTTGAAATTTACCACTGTATTTTCCAACGGGAAGATTGGATGTTCAGAGTAGTACTCAGATCCCAAAAGACCTTTTTCTTCACCTGTTACATTTAGGAAAAGAATAGATCTTCTTGGTTTGATACCGTCTTTTGCTGCCAAGGCAAATGCTTCAGCGATTTCAGTTACAGAAACAGTTCCAGAACCATCATCATCAGCGCCGTTGAATACTTCGCCAGTGCTGCTCACGCCTACGTGATCGTAATGAGATGAAATCACTACTAGTTCGTCTTTCTTGTCAGTTCCTTCTAGGTAGCCCATTACGTTTGAACTTTCTACTTCCTCAATTTTCTTTTCGATTTGGTAAGAAGCTTTTTGGGACTTGATAGACTCAGGGTTTGTTTTTGCAGCTTCCTTCAGTTCCTCCACTGGAGTATCGAACAATTCAGCCATTTTATCAGAGCTAACCATGAATACTGGCTTTTGCTCTACAGGTTTCGCAAAACCAACTCTTCCTTTTCCAGCTAAACTTTGGTAGCGGGCAGCAATACGGTCAAAGTTTGCCTGACCTTCCATGCTTACAATTACGATACCCGCAGCTCCAGCATCCATTACTTTAGTCAAAAGGTCGTTAGATTTTACACCAACAGCCCAGATTCCAACCAATTTGCCTTTTACATCAACTTTAGCCAAGTTTTCGTCAGACACCAGTCCTAAGAAAACAAGGTCAGTTTTTGCAGCCTTCTTCATGTCTCCATCACCGATGAATACAAAATCGGTATTATTTATCAATTCGGATTTCCCCACTTTCAAAGAAACTTCTCCAAAAGAAGAGCTAACTAGCTCAACTTCCTGTAGGTAGCTTCCACCTACTGGGCCAGCCAAACCAATTTTTTTGTAAAAATCTGCCAAGTAATTAGCAGCTACTTTTTGTTCTTCAGAACCGGTGTCTCTGCCTTTCATTTCGTCAGAGGCAAGGTATGTAAGCCGTTCTGTAAGATCTCCTACAGTGATTGTTTTGGCATATTTCACCTGTGCGGGTTCCTGTGCCAACGACGGTAGAGCAAGGCTCAGAGCCATTGCACCCGTCAATATCAGACTTTTATTCATCAGTATATAGTTAGGTTTATTTAATTCAGTAGTGAATTGTTCAGAGATTACTCCTTAAACATAAGGGGTAAATTTTATGATCAATTTCGATCTTTTTGTATTTCAGGCACTAAACTAGAGAAATTTTTTGCCCTTCGATAAAACGATTACAAATATTGATCTAACAAAATGGAAATAATGGAGTTCTTAAAAGCATTATCTTTCAATATATCGTACCTTTGCACCTTGAAAAACCCGCCAATTTCAAGCCCAAATATTTCATCGTCTTAACGTTCTAATATGAATATGAAGATCAATCTTTCTAATGCTGTCAAATTTGAGAGCAGACACAATGGCCCGACAGATGTAGAAATCTCAGCAATGTTGGACAAAATCGGAGCATCATCTTTAGAGGAATTAATCAACCAAACTGTACCGAAATCTATTCAATTGGAACGCCCATTGAATCTTCCTGCTGCAAAGTTGGAGTCGGAGTTTTTGAAAGATTTCAAAAAACTTGCTTCTAAAAACAAAGTATTCAAGTCATTCATAGGCTTGGGATATTATGACACGTTGGTGCCGGGAGTGATTTTGAGAAATGTTCTCGAAAATCCAGGTTGGTACACCGCCTACACTCCATATCAAGCGGAAATCGCTCAAGGCAGATTAGAGGCATTGATCAATTTCCAGACTGTAGTGATGGAGTTGACAGGAATGGAGCTTGCAAATGCATCCCTTCTAGACGAAGGAACTGCTGCTGCTGAGGCCATGAATATGCTTTTTTCACTGAAGTCAAGAGAGAAGAAGAATGCGAAAAAATTCTTTGTTGACGAAAAAGTATTTCCTCAAACCAAAGCCGTTTTAGCAACTAGAGCTGAGCCAGTAGGAATTGATTTGGTTTTCGGATCACTTGATTCCTTGGACTTGACAGACGAGAATCTATTCGGGGTATTGTTTCAATATCCAGATGCAGACGGTGAAGCGCGTGATTATTCTGCTATTGTCGCTGCTGCCAAAGAGAATAATGTGACTACTGCTTTTGCAGCTGATCTATTAGCATTGACATTGTTGACTGCTCCGGGAGAAATGGGAGCAGATGTGGTAATTGGATCTTCTCAGCGTTTTGGTGTTCCGATGGGTTATGGAGGCCCACATGCTGGTTTCTTTGCAACGAAAGAAGCTTACAAGCGTCAGATTCCAGGAAGAATCATCGGTGTTTCTCAGGATCGTGAAGGAAACAAAGCCTACAGAATGGCTTTGCAAACGCGTGAGCAACATATAAAGAGAGAAAAAGCAACTTCAAATATTTGTACCGCACAGGTACTTTTGGCCGTAATGGCTAGTTTTTATGCCGTCTATCACGGTCCAAAAGGGCTAAAGAATATTGCGTTAAGAACTCACGGACTCGCAAAACTTACTGCAAAGGCTCTTGAGCTATTGGGGTATAAAATTTCGTCCAAGAATTATTTTGACACGATCAAAGTAGGTATAGAAGCAAAATCTCTTAATGCTCTTCAGTCTTTGGCGCTGTCTGCGGAGATGAATTTCCGTTACGATTTCGATACGGTTTTCTTGACTTTTGATGAGGCTAAGACATTAGAAGACATAGCTTCTGTGGTTGAAGTCTTTGCGAAAGCTAAAGGAGTGGAAGCTCCGGATCTTTCGGCTTTGGCCTCTGAGATTGAATTGGATCTTCCAGAAGCATTAGTAAGGACCTCTGAGTACTTGACTCACCCGGTTTTCAATGATTTCCAGAGTGAGCATGAGATGCTTCGCTACATCAAGCGTCTTGAGAACAAAGACTTATCATTGGTACATTCCATGATTTCTTTAGGATCATGTACAATGAAGCTAAATGCTACAGCGGAAATGATCCCTGTGACTTGGCCTGAGTTTGGACAAATGCACCCATTTGCTCCAACCGATCAGACCGCTGGCTACCAGGAGCTTTTTGCAAACTTGAGACATTGGTTGAATGAGATCACTGGTTTTGCAGACACTTCGCTTCAGCCAAATTCAGGCGCTCAAGGTGAGTTTGCTGGACTGATGGTAATCCGTGCCTACCATTTAAGTAGAGGTGACCATCATAGAAATATAGCGTTGATTCCTACTTCCGCACACGGTACAAACCCTGCTTCCGCTGTAATGGCTGGAATGAAAGTGGTTTTGATACAATGTGATGAAAAAGGAAATATCGATTTAGAGGATCTAAAAGCTAAGGCTACTGCTCATTCCAATGATCTATCCTCTCTAATTGTAACATATCCTTCCACTCACGGAGTATTTGAAGTTGCTATTCAGGAGATCTGCCAGATCATTCATGATAATGGTGGACAGGTGTATATGGATGGTGCCAACATGAATGCTCAAGTAGGACTAACTAGTCCTGGGAGAATCGGAGCAGATGTTTGTCACTTGAATCTTCACAAAACCTTCTGTATTCCTCACGGTGGCGGTGGACCTGGCATGGGCCCGATTTGCGTAGCAAGTCATTTGGCACCATTCCTTCCAGGCAATCCAATAGTGAAAGCAGGTGGAGAACAGGCAGTTTCTTCTATTTCAGCAGCACCTTATGGAAGTGCGAGTATTTTGCCAATTTCCTACGCATACATCGCAATGATGGGCGGAGATGGCCTGACGAATGCTACGAAGATGGCTATCCTAAATGCGAATTACATCAAAGAAAGATTGAAGGATCATTTCACTATTTTATATACAGGTACGCAAGGAAGATCTGCTCACGAGATGATTGTGGATTGCAGAGCATTTAAAGAAGTAGGAGTAGAGGTAGAAGATATCGCTAAGCGATTGATGGATTATGGATACCATGCGCCTACGGTTTCTTTTCCAGTAGCGGGTACATTGATGATCGAGCCTACTGAGTCTGAGACCAAAGCTGAACTGGATAAATTCTGTGAAGCACTGCTCTCCATCCGTGCTGAGATCCAAGAGATCGAAGATGGGACAGCTGATAAGGTGGAGAACGTATTGAAAAATGCGCCACATACTGCGATGATGGTTCTTACGGATACTTGGGATTTGCCTTATTCAAGAGAAAAAGCAGTTTATCCTCTTGACTTTGTGAGAGGAAATAAATTCTGGCCAACTGTAAGAAGAATTGATTCTGCTTTCGGAGACAGAAATTTGATCTGTAGCTGCATTCCTGTTGAGGATTACGCTAGCGAAGAAGCTTAATCAGCTTTTAGATAAATAGAGAAAGGGCTGCCGAATTGGTAGCCTTTTTTTTGATTTATTTTTTGCTACAGACTTCGTAAATATCACGCAGAGGGAGCATTTGTCAGACTGAGCGAAGTCGAAGTCTTCCTGCTTCTCCAGAAGTTGAATTTTCTTAGTACTTCATGTCAATTCATTGAGGTTATATTTCAATAGAGACCATCCTCACTTTCCTTTAAGGGGGCTAGGGGAATTTCTCCTACTAGCCGAATCGTATCAAAGATTTTTTACATGTTTCATAAACATGTCTCATAAAATATTTGTCACCGAATGCTCCCAAAGATCTAAAAGGCACAAACGCATTTTTTTCCACAGATCAGTCGTTCCTATGGAATGATGCTGCACGATTGTTGATTCCAACTGAATTTTCCTCTACATCAACGGCGCTTCATCGTCTTTCGAAAGCTGGATTTCCAAGCCACCGATTTTTGAGGCGACAAAATTATATATTACAGCTCCTAACGCGCCAATTATAAAACCCATAATGCCATACATAATTGGGAAGACGATAGCCATACCAATTCCTAAACCTGCACCAGAAATAGGGAAATCATCTCCAAGTATGCCTGAGAAGGCGGAAAGGAATAAGGCATAAAAAACACCAATTACAAATCCTAGAACACCTAGGGTGAGGCCATATATTTTAGCAGCAGAAGCAACTCCAATTTTTTCAATTTTTACCATCATTTAAAAGTTTAGTGTAAGATGTGATCTGCTTCAAAATATCAAAAAATTAGGTATAAAAAAAGCACACCCGAAAGTGTGCTTGTACTATAAGATAGGTATACTTAAACGTTCACATGTCTTTCGGCGTGGTATGAAGATCTCACCAAAGGGCCAGATTCCACATATTTCAATCCTTTTGCCAATCCTTCTTCTCTGTATTCTGCAAAAACATCCGGGTGTATAAATTCTGCAACTTCGATGTGCATTTTGGTCGGCTGAAGGTATTGTCCTAGCGTTAGGATATCACAGCCATGTGCTACCAGATCATCCATTGCCTTCAATACGTCTTCTTTTTTCTCGCCCAGACCTAGCATCATGCCAGTTTTGGTTCTCTTTCCGTATTCCTTAGTCAATTTGATTTGCTCCAATGAACGGGCATATTTTGCCTGTGGGCGAACCCTTCGGTAGAGACTCTCGACGGTTTCTATGTTGTGAGAAACTACTTCTTGCCCAGCGCTGATCATTCTGTATAGCGCATCCCAGTTTGATTTGACATCAGGGATCAGTGTTTCGATAGTAGTTTCCGGAGAAAGTTCTTTCGTCTGAATCACGGTTTGATACCAGATTTCAGCGCCTTTGTCTTTCAGTTCGTCTCTATTCACTGAGGTCAAAACGGCATGTTTCACTCCCATGAGTTTGATCGCCTCGGCTACTCTTCTAGGCTCATCTGTATCATACTCCGGCGGTCGGCCAGTTGCTACAGCACAAAATGAACAAGAGCGTGTACACACATTGCCAAGAATCATAAAGGTAGCGGTGCCCGCTCCCCAGCATTCACCCATGTTAGGGCAGTTGCCACTTTCGCAGATAGTATGAAGCTTATGCTCATCCACCAGTTTGCGGACTTTGGCATATTCTTTTCCAACAGGGAGTTTTACTCTAAGCCAATCTGGCTTTTTTCTTCGAGTAGCTTCTTGAGAAATTACAGGTAATTCGATCATTGATTTCTGATTTGATGCAAAGGTAAGTCAGCAATGGGCAAAACCCAAGTTGACTTATTGTCTGAACCCATAGAAAAAGGTGAAGTACACGGACTGGAACAACTGCCGATTTTCTGTAGTTGGGATCAAAGGGATTTCTTTAGTGAAACCTTCAAGCATGTATCCAAGTTCCAATCCAGTTGCATTTGAGCGAAAAACTCCAAACTCAAACGATAAGGCAGCTTTTAGATTGGCTCCGAAAGCGAATTCAGATTGTCCAATACCTTCCAAAAGCCGACCTGTCCCCAAGATGTTAAAAGGGCTTTGATGAACTTTAGGGTCGTATTGCTCGCGTACTGTTTCTACCCGGTTCAGGGCATATTCTATGTAGTAGGGTGCAATCAAACCGAAAGATGGTCCAATTGCCCCGATAGCAGAAACTTGTACCCCTTGATTGGGAGCTTTTTGGAAAAGAATTATCTCCCGGCCGTATTGAGGTCTGATCGAATAGAGGTAGTTAGACTTTCCGAAAACATAGCTGTTGCCTAGTACAGTAGTGTTGCGAATTTCTTTTGGATTTTTGACATTGGAAAATTCTACAGCCCAAAAACTAAACTGCATGTCGTCGATTCGTGTTCCTGCTTTGAACACGATACCACCAATTAACCCTCCGTTTGTGTTTTTGTTGATACCAAAGAGGTATTCTTTGTCGTAATCGTAGTTGCCTATGTCTTCCCTTTGTGCAAAAGATTCAAGGGAAAAGAAAAGTAATAAAAGAGGTAAAATGAATTTCAGCTTGGTCATTCGAATTGGTCGAAAATATAGCCCTATTTTTGGGTTTAAGTATTTTAACTGATTTTAAAAATAAGAGTTTATGGCCACTATAAAAAGTTCATATTTAGGGAATTTGAGAACTGAATCAGAACACGTGCAATCAGGAGTGATAATTCTGTCAGATGCTCCAGTAGATAATAATGGGAAAGGGGAGTCGTTTTCTCCGACTGACTTGTTAGCCAGTGCTTTAGGAAGTTGCATGGTTACGATAATGGGAATTTTAGCCAATCGTGATTCAGTTTCCTTAGATGGGCTGACTTGGGAAGTAACAAAAATAATGCAGGCCTCACCTCGAAAAATAAGTGAAATCGTAATTGATTTTCATTGGGAAAACCCAATAAATGACGTTTCTATGATTCAAAAATTGAAAAATGCGGCGAAAACTTGCCCAGTTGCTCTAAGTTTGGATCCCGAAATTAAGCAGACTTTGAAGTTTGATTTCTAAGAAATTATCTCAACGTTCAAAAGGAATGATCGCTTTTTTGGGAGTATAAACGAAAACAACTTAGGATTTGTTAAGCGCTAGTAAAGGCTACATCGGTCTTCGATCATCCGTCCCTAAGTACTTGTGAAATATCATCCGTCTGGTCTTATCACGACTTAATAATAATTTGAATAGAATATAAACCCACTTACTATGAGCTATTTATTTGAATCCTTCAAAGGCTGGAAAAGCTATTGCGAAGAGAAGAATCTATCCTTGCCAGAATCTGTGATCGAATATGAAGTAGATCAGAAAAATGGGGATGATACTAAAATCAAAGCTGGGCTTCTCCAAGCTTTTGGCGTGATGAAAGATGCCGTGAAAACTGGTTTGGAAGAGGAAATGACCTCTCGGTCCGGAATGATCAACAATGGTGCAAAGAAAGTTTATAACTATCCGCTTTCTGTTCTTTCACCCGAATTCCAAAAGTTAATTTCACGTGCTTTGGCTGCCAAAGAAGTAAATTCCTGCATGGGAAGAGTGGTAGCCGCCCCGACGGCTGGCGCAAGCGGAATTCTCCCCGGGACGCTTGTTACACTGCAAGAAATCCATGGATTGAGCGATGAGCAAATAGTTGAGGGTCTTTTAGTAGGTGCTGGTATTGCTTTGATTATAGAAGAAAAAGCAAGTTTGGCAGGAGCTGTTGGCGGATGTCAAGCTGAAACGGGTTCTGCTGCAGCAATGGCCTCTGGTGCGATTGTGTATTGCTTGGGAGGGAATGTAGATCAGATTTTCAATGCAGTAGCAGTAACAATTCAATGCATGTTGGGATTGGTATGCGATCCTGTGGCAGGACTGGTAGAAGTACCTTGTGTGGTGAGAAATGCCAGTGCAGCAGCTATTGCTTTCAGTTCTGCACAAATAGCTCTGGCTAATGTCAGTGGTGTGATTCCAGTAGATGAATGTGTGGAGGCAATGGGCGAAGTAGGAGCTTCCATGGAAAGTCGGTACAAAGAAACTGCTATGGGTGGATTGGCAGCAACGTTGACTGGACAAGCTATAGCTGATCGGATATTGATAAAAGACATAGAGATCTTACCCGATAATGAATTAAAGGAATAAGTGACGAATGAAAGGAACTGCTAAAATTTGATCGATACCCAGACTGATAACTAGCGCCCAAAGACAGGCGCTCCAAAGCATGTGCATGTAAATGTGTCTTTTTTTGACACCAAAAGAGACCATAATTAGCGTTCCTCCGATTGGCGTAAATAGAATGGGTGTAAAAAAAGCAATACCTATTTCGCCGTATTTTCTCCAAAGGTTTACTATTCTTCTGTTCTTTTTTGAAAATATGAGCCTGGGTTTAGAAGGAAAATTACCTTCAAAAAGCTTTTTAATTTTTGTGCCGAGTAGGGTGAAAATCAGGACACTGGTCATCATTCCAGCAATAGTAACCAGAATATTTACCCATACACTAAATCCTGCTGCTGTACCTAATATTGGTCCTGCAAGAAATTTAAACCAACATAAGAAATATATTCCGAGTAGAGTTAGAATAGTTTCCATCATAACGGTGCCATTATAATAGGAAGAACAAATAGGCAAAATAGCTTAACAAGAGCAGAGAACCTTCAACTTTTGAAATCCGCATCTTCGTACGCATTAATACGAACAAGAAGAGTGTAATTCCAAGCATCCATAAGAAATCAGAATCGATAAATGCCTGCGATACGCCTATCGGCTTAATGATTGCTGTGAGGCCAATTATGGATAGAATATTCATGATGTTACTACCTAGAATATTACCTAACGCTAAATCCGTTCGCTTGGACAAAGCTGCTATGATCGAGGTGATTAGCTCTGGTAAGCTTGTGCCAATGGCAATGATAGTCACGCCGATTATTCGCTCTGAAATGCCGAATTCTCTGGAGATTTTCACGGCGTTTGTTACTAATAGTTCAGATCCAAGGTATAGGCCTAATACACCACCTAGAAATAAACCGATCGAGGCTGCCCAAGAGTAATTTTTTACCTGCTCTATTTCCTCTTCTACTTCCGTATTATTAACTAAACCTGAGCTATTGAAAAGATAGATGTTAAATCCAATGAAGAGTCCGAAAAGCAAGATGCCCTCCCAAAATCCAATAAGACCATTGTAGCTCAAGCCATAGAAAAGGATAGAGACCAGTAAGGTGACCAAATAGTCAAAACGGATATGACTCTTTCTGATAAGAATTGGGTAAAATATTCCGCTTATTCCCAGTACAAGGGCAATATTGGCAATATTTGAACCGATTACATTTCCGATAGAAATATCGCTATTGCCTTTGAGAGCGGCATTTACACTTACTAATAATTCTGGTGCTGAGGTGCCAAATGCGACTACGGTCATCCCAATTAGACCTGCACTCATACCTAGTTTTACAGCCATTGCAGATGCGCCGTCCACAAGGATTTTTCCCCCATAGAGAAGAATGACTAAACCAACAAATAATAGGAAGTAAGGGAGCATGTAGTAATTAAAGTTTTGGGCCAAAAGCAAGATCTCCAGCATCGCCTAGTCCAGGGACGATGTAGGATTGGTGATTTAATTTCTCGTCAATTGCTCCAAGCCAAAGTGAATAGGAGCAAGTGATGTTTTCTTTGAGGTATTTGATGCCCTCAGGAGCTGCAATGATTGCGGCTATGTGAATATGCTTAGGTGTACCGTGGGAAAGTATAGCCTGAATGGATTCCACGAGTGATTTGCCGGTCGCTAACATCGGGTCAGCGAGGACAAGCACCCTTCCTTCTACGCTAGGGCTGGCATGGTAACCCATTTGAATGGTGATTTCTCCTGGCTCACTCTCATCTCGAAAAGCTCCAATAAATCCGCTGTCTGCCTGATCGAAATAATTTAAAAATCCGTTGTAAAAAGGTAAAGAGGCTCTCATTACTGAGATGATTACCGGTTGTTCGGTAGGAACTAGTGCTGAAACTGAGGTAAGTGGAGTTTCGATTTCCTGTGAAGCATATTCGAAGGATTTTGAGACTTCATAGGCCATTATTTCACCCATTCGCTCCAAGTTTCTACGAAAGCGCATTCTGTCATTTTGAATACGAATGTCTCTCATTTCACGCAGAAAATTAGTTGCTAGAGAGGGTGTATCAGATAGAATAAACATGCCGCGAAGATAAAATAAAAACCCGGCTCTTTTGGAACCGGGTTTTTTGTTTGAGTCCAATTAGTGGTTATTTCACTTCAAAACTAGCTCTTCTAGCCATCTGTCTGGCATCAGCAGAAGATTTGTCTACACTTGTATCTTCACCGTATCCCTTGTAGGACAACCTTGAAGCATCCACTCCAGAAGCAACCAAGATATCATAAACTGTCTTAGCTCGTCTTTCTGAAAGCTTTATGTTGTAATCTTCTGGGCCTAACTCGTCAGCATATCCTTTGATTTCAACAGTTACTCCTGGATTTTTTTTCAAGAAGTTTGAAACATAATTTGCCGCGCTAGTAGCGTATGCAAGCGGTTTTGAGCTATCGAAAGCATAGTAAACATTTACGTAACCATCATTGATTGCTTTTCTGAAGAAATCAAGTTGCTCTTTTACCTCTTCGACTGGACATCCAGTGGTAGATGCTGGCCCGGGAAGAAATGGGCATTTGTCCATGTGATCCGGAGTCCCGTCGCCGTCAGAGTCCATCGTTGACCCATGAGAATCAACTCTTGCTCCAGCTGGAGTATTTGGTTCTTTGTCCAGGTGATCAGGAATACCATCGCCGTCAGAATCTTTCAACATGTCTTTGATACCGTTGATCTGAGTGCCAAGCTCTTCTTTAGTAGCATATTTGTCAGCCGCGATGAACCAGTCTGCATGCTCCTCATGCTTGCCTAAGTAGAAATTCAGTCCAAGCGTTCCCGTCCACCAAGTTCCGGTGGCATGAACCATTGGATTTGAGTTTGGGGAAATAGGTTGAACATCGGCATTGTACTGATTTCCATCGAGGGTATACGTTTGTCTTCCGTTGACAATCATGGATATATCTCCTGTAAGTGCTACTCTATTTCCCAGCTTCAATTGTCCGGTTAATCCGGTAATAAAGTTGTAAACATAGTCTGGCTCTGCATTTAGGATGGTTTGGTCATAGCTGAGGCGTCCACCTCCTGCTCCAAAATGTCCAAGGAACCCGACGCTTCTAGTGAAGGATTCAAAATTCATGATTCTACCTAAGTTGGCAATACCTTGCAGGTTGGCTCTAAAATAATTGGTGGTAAATTTCGGGCTGTTATCTTTTGCTTCAGAAAATGATCCGAAACCTGCATCAGCTTTCAACCCAAATTTCTCAGTGAGCATATAGCGCACACCAACATCCAGGTGTCCGATATTCAATGTAGGTGATAGAAATCCTGGAGTTAGCGGTCCCATGGCTTTGTTGAATCCTGCATTGGTTTCAAGGGACCAGCGATTAAATTCGTTTTGCGCTAAAACTAGATTGGCAAATCCTAAAAGTATAAGCGTGAGTAACTGCTTTTTCATTAGATATAAAGGGGATTAAGATGATCGAGCAGGGGTCTGCAAATTTCATGCTCACTTCTCGGAAAATGGAGGCAATAAAAAAGCCCAGAATTTCTGGGCTAGTGTTGAACATTATTCCTTTATGGTCTTAGAAGGTTTATTTTCTCTTGAGCAGGTGCGTGAGTGTTCTCCCGATCCAATCTAATCTTTCGATAGGCCCTATGAGTGAACCGTGCATCATATCCATCAGTGGCATTCCGCCTGCTTTTGGCTGATTTGGATAGATCAGGATAAAGCTGTGATTCTTGAGCCAAAGATTAATCAGATTAGGAACATGTTCAAATTTTGGATGGTACGATTCTTCACCTCGGCGACTAAGTACCATGATAAGATTGTCATCCGGTTTGAGCAAAATATTGAGATTTCCCAGCTCTTCCCAGGTAGGGAAAGGGCGGAACTCTACCCGAATAGGATGCTTTTGAAGGATCTCTATAAGGTAATCTCTTGTCTCTTCTCCTGTGTAAAATATCATCCGCCCCCCAGTATTTCGTGCGATGTTCCAGACTTTAACTAACCAAAAAGGAAAGCCTAATTCCTTTTCTGCCTTGGGCGGGATGAAAACCAAATGCCTCTTATGAGTGTCAAATGGCTGGTAAGGCTTGTAAATGAAGGTTGTTGTGTTGCATTTGCTTAGTAGTCCTTCCGTCAGATTTCCAAGGAAACTGTCATCCATTCCTAGCTTTTCGTGGAGGCCAAGAACGAGGGTAGTGATTTTGTTTTCTCGTATTACACTAGAGATTCCATGCTCCACATTCGTGTCATAGCGTAGAAGTTCATACAGAAAATGATCAGTTGAACCAGCTACTTTACTTGCTTGATTTAAAGTCTTTTGAGCCTTCATTTCAGCTCCAGAATCTTCTAGGTTAGGGTTAATAATGCTTAATGCATAGAGACTGGTTTGCTTTTGCGGGGACTTCAGCATCATACTTAGATGGATGAGCTCATCTGAGGTTTCCTGATTTCGAACTGGGATCAAAATACGCTCTAAAATTTCTTCATTTCCATCTTCAGCCAGCGGAGATTCAGCAAGAGCAATTCGTTTCGCAGCTTTTTGAGCCTCTAGGGATGCGATAGTACAAGTCACCAGAATCATAATAATGGTACCATTCAGAACATATTCTGAAAGCAAGCGAATAGGTTCTCCACTCGCATCCGTTCCAATGATAGTTTTGTATCCAACCAATACAGCTGCTAAAGTGGCAGCAGCTTGGGCATTGCTCAATCCAAAAATGATTCTACGTTCGTCGTTGGAAAAGCCCAAAGTCTTTTGGGTAGCAAAAGCGGCAAGATACTTGGCTAGGGTGGCTACAATTGTCATAATTATCGCAACAGTGATCGTTTCCCAACTTTGAATAAATGCGCGGAAATCGACCAACATTCCTACACCTATCAGGAAAAAGGGAATAAAAATCGCATTACCAACAAACTCGATCCTGTTCATCAGAGGAGAAGCATGTGAGATCAGAGGATTCAGTGCCAACCCCACTAAGAATGCTCCTATGATTGCCTCGACTCCAGCCCATTCTGCTAAAGCTGCCCCTGCAAAAACCAGTACCAACACGAAAATATATTGAGAAACATTGTCTTCATATTTCTTGAAAAACCAGCGTCCTATCGGGGGGAGAATGAACCAAATGATGATGACAAAAAGCGAAAGTGAAAGTCCAAGTTTCGTCCAGAATGCTGCATTTACTTCTCCATTAGCCATCCCTACGATAATCGCCAGAACCAATAAGGCCAGCGTATCCGTAATCAGTGTGCCACCTACGGTAATGTTCACCGCTCTATTTTTGGCAACACCCATCTTCGAGATCATGGGATAAGCGATCAGGGTGTGTGAAGCAAACATACTTGCTAGCAATATCGATGTGGCCCAGCCAAAACCCAATAGATATAATCCCGTGAGAATCCCCAATCCCATGGGGATCAAAAAAGTGTACATGCCGAAAATGAGACTCTTTTTGCTGTTTTTCTTGAAGTCAAGGAAGTCAATTTCCAATCCCGCCAAAAACATAATGTAAAGCAGTCCAGCCGTCCCCGAAAGTATAATGCTGCTATCCCGCTCAATTAGACCAATTCCTTTTGGCCCGGCAATGGCTCCCGCGATGATAAGTCCGAGCAGAGGCGGGATTTTTACTCTGTTGAGCAATAGCGGAGCTAGCAGGATAATCAGCAAAATCAATAGGAATTTGATCACCGGATTGGTTATGGGCAATTCGGCAGAAAAAATTAATTCCAGGATCATATAATTAAGAATTAAAGGGCTACACTTCTAAGCTGACTAAGTACGTGGTGTATCCTAAATACGAGATCAATAGTAATGCTGCTTCCCATCGATCAAGCGTTTTCTTTTTACCCGTAAACATGGCAAGGAGCAAGAATAGCGTTCCTCCAATCAGAATGTAGATATCTGTATTAAAAGCTAAATTAAAGTTCAGTGGACTGATCATCGAACTAACGCCAAGAATTAGGAAAATATTAAAAATATTGGAGCCGATGATGTTACCGATTGCGATGTCGTTGTTTTTCCTCATAGATGCGACGACGGATGTGGCTAGCTCGGGCAAAGAAGTGCCAGCAGCAACAATTGTAAGTCCAATGATTTTCTCACTTACTCCAAGTGATTGAGCCATTGCAACTGCGTTATCAACCACTAGTTTGCCCCCGATCACCAAACCTGCCAAGCCAATTAGGATCAATCCCCAGATTTTCATGTTTGAATAATCCTTTTGCTCGATTATTTCAGCGTTCGGCTCGGATTTGAGTTGCGTGAACACGTAATAAAGGAAGGCTACAAATAGGACGAGTAAAATAAGTCCATCTACCAGGGAAAGTCCAGGGTTTTCGAAGAGGAAATAGTTATTTACAAGAATTAATAGCACGAATGCAGCAAATAGAGAAAAGGGGATTTCCTTCCACACGGAGCTAGACTGCACTGCAAGTGGCGTAATAAGCCCTGCAATTCCCAGAATGATAAAAAGGTTGAAATTATTTGAGCCGATCACATTGCCAAAGACAATGTCAGGATAGCCGCCCATAGAGGCAACAGTGTTCACTACTAGCTCTGGAGCAGAGGTGCCAAAGGCTACGATCGTGAGACCGATGGCAAGGTCAGAGATTTTGTGTTTTTTTGCCAAAACGGAAGCTCCATCTACGAGCCAATCTGCGCCTTTTACCAGTAACAAAAGTCCGGCGACAAGAATGATACTTTGAAGAATCATAAAAGAATTGATTTCTGTTCAAATGCCAGGGGCTCACAAAAATCCTACAAAAATAGATTGAAAAATGCGTGTAAAGTCAAACGGAATCAATAAATATTTCTTGGTGAAATTATCTAGTGTTAATACCCGATTATCACCCATTTGATTTCACTGGTGCTTTTTGATTTATATTCTCTAAATTCCCTAGTACGCTTTAACTCAAAATACTATGAAACTCTTTTTTAGTTCTCTTTTAGTATTGATTCTAGTTGATTTTTCAGTTGCCTTTGCTCAAAGTGAAATGCCAGATCACATCAAAAAGAACATTACCTATCCAGTTTTGGATTTCCATCCTTGGATTGGAGTGATGCCGATCGCAAATGGAGCATATCCATACGATCCGTCGCTCGATTACAAAATCGTCCTAGATCTCTATGGTGGAGTGAAAGATTCTACCGCTATTCATTCAACTATTCTGGAAGTTGCCAGGACGTACAATCTTACTCTTGCGAATGGTATACCCGCTGATAAAATTCAACTTGCGGCAGTTATCCATGGGGGTTTAGTAAAAGCTATCCTTTCGGAAGAAGAGTATCAGAAAAAATATCAGACTAGCAACCCAAACTTGGCAGCGTTGAAAGCCTTGGAAGATGTAGGTGTTAAATTCTATGTGTGTGGTCAAAGTATGGCATTTAATAACATAGCCCCCGATAGAATTACGCCGATGGTGAAAATGGCAGTTTCAGCCAAAACCACTTTTATCACTCTAGATCAGATGGGCTATTCATATCTGAATGTGAGTGATGATTGATCTGTAGGAGGTAAAAAAAAAGCTCATTATTGAGCCTTTATAATTAATTATTCCTTCTCAGGTTTTGGTGCCTCTTTGGTTTTGGGATCTTTGTTTATGCCATCTCGTTTCTGATAATTAGGAAGATGGATACATGTTTAAAAGTAAAAATCTCGGAGAGTTTAATTCCGGGATTCTTGGTTGTTTAGTCCTCACATTGGACTGTCTTTTCGAGTTTGGTTAGATCAAAACCTTTTTTGGCGATACCTTCTAGAATTGTTTCGTATTGATTCTCATCCATCTCAGGCGTTCTCGAAAGTATCCAGAGATATTTACGATTTGGATGCCCCACTACGGCGTAGGAATAATCTTTGGCCAAGTCGATGATCCAGTATTTTCCTTTAAATGGCCAGAAGAACTGAACATTTAATTTTGCATTTCCAGAGCCATCTACTACAAATGCTTTGGCAGTAGAGGTTTTGGTCTTCCCTTTTTCCGGAAGAATACAGCTGTTTACTACGTTGATCGTGCCATCTTCATTTGAGGAATAGGTGGCTTAAGTATAGGTACATCCTTTTTGAAATGATTGTGGAAATGAGGCAACCTCATACCAATCTCCTGCATATTTTTTGAGGTCTACATATGGCACTGTTTCTAAGTTTTGGGCTTGAGTGCTGTGTGACAAAAATAATATGCCAGCAGCTGCCATTACAGGCATCCCCAAAGCAAATTTTTCTGATTTGGTTAAAGTTCTCATATTAGGTGGTTTAGTTAAGTTTGAAAGGTGCTGTTTTTCTATTTTGATAGCCATGGATACCGATGGCGACGACAAGTACTACGGCTCCAATTAAGGCTGTCCACTGAATCGCATGAATGCTGCCCCAGTGTCTCACAGCAATGGCTACTACTGCCCAAACGCCTACACAAGCAAATTCTCGGAGGTTGCGAGTGGCGACCATGCATAGATTCACAATGACCGCTACGATGATCATAACTATCGCCCAAGTGACTTCAGAAATACCGCCAGTCCAACCGGTTTTGCCTAGGTAGGCAGAGATATTAGCGATAGTAGCCACAGCGATCCAGCCACTGTAAAGCGCAATTGGCCACCAAAGCCAAAAAATTGTAGGACGGGGCGCGTCCCACCTTTCCATATTTGTATTCAAGATAGTAATGACAAGACTGGCTAAAATCCCCAGCATAACGATGACACTGAGGCCAGTATGTTCCATCAGCCACATGTATACCCATAGGCCATTTCCGATGTTTGCCATGATCAAATATGGCCCGATTTGAGATAGAAAATCCGAATCTTTGACTGGACTAAATGCCCTCGAAATAAAGAAAATGGCTTGGGCAAAAAGTGCCAAAAAGATCAATCCCCAGATAGAAAACGCATAGCTGGCTGGCGTAAATAGATTTTCGTAGTCCGCGCTGAGCGAGCTAACAGTATTGCCATCTAACCCTTTTGCATTCACCCAGTAGTTCCAGAAGATTATTGTGATCAAAACTATCATATTCAGGATAGCATATACTTTGTGTGACATTTTCATAGATCAGTCTTCAACGGGTTTAAGTTGCTGCAGGAGTGTAGGAATTAGCTCTGTGACGGTGGGATGAGTTTGTACAGAATTCATCAGTGTTTTATAACTCATTTGGCCATACATAGCAGTCAGGAATATACCGATAATCTCGTCTCCTCCAGTTCCTAAGACAGCCGCTCCCAGAATATGGTCAGTATCTGCATCCACGATTACCTCCATTTTCCCCTGAGTTTCTCCCTTCTCTTTTGCCCTAGCAATCTTACTCATTGGCATTTGAGCAAACAGCAACTTTTTACCAGACTCTTTCGCTTGAGTCAGCGTCATTCCTGCTCTTCCCAGTGGTGGGTCGATGTATAAAGCATAATTGGTAATACGATCTGTGAGCGATCTTTTTTTATCTCCGAAAAGCTGATTCTCCACGATCTCAAAGTCGTTGTAGGCAGTATGAGTGAAAGCACCTTTTCCATTGCAGTCTCCCAGCGCATAAATTCCAGAAAGGTTGGTTTCCAACCTGTCATTTACTTCAATATAACCTCTGTCATTAATTTTCAATCCAGCTTTGTCAATTTTGAGTAGATCGGAATTAGGTATTCTTCCAGTCGCTATCAATACATGAGAGCCACTTACATGCATGTCTTTTTCTTCTTTTTGAAAAGTAACTGTGACTCCGCCTGATGTTTTATCTTTCCCTTGTAGACATTTGGCTCTACAGATTACTTTAATTCCTGAATTTTCTATGATTTCTCTGACAAGGTTTGACGTGTCGTGATCTTCTTTGGAAATCAAATAATCGCCCATTTCCAAAACGGTGACTTTAGACCCTAATCGTTTAAAAATCTGAGCGAATTCTAAACCAATGTAGCTTCCGCCTACCACGATTAGGTGATCAGGGATCTTTTCAAGTTCAAGAATTGACGTATTAGTGAGATAATCTACCTCTTCAAATCCCTCAGGAATTCTCGCTCTTGCGCCTACATTAAGAAAGATTTTATCAGACTTTAGTATTCGTGAACCCGCTTGCACTCTAGATTTATCCAAAAATGTGGCAGAACCATTTATCAGTGAGATATGGGGCGAATCCGCGATGGACTTTCGAATGCCGAGTCTAGAATCACTGACAAGTTTGTCTTTCCTCTTTTTGATTGCTTTTAGATTGATTTTGGGCGACTTGGGTATGTTGATTCCCAGATTATGAGCATTGGCAATAGCCCAAGCTGCTCTTGCGCTTGCGACGTAAGCTTTGGTTGGGGTGCATCCTGTGTTGACGCAGGTTCCTCCAATTTTACTCTTTTCTATGAGTGCGACATTCCATTTTTCCTTTGCTAGCGCAAAAGCAAGCGGATTACCAGCTTGCCCAGATCCAATAATTATGGCGTCAAAAGTTTCTACTTTGTCTTCGTTCATGGGTATAAAAAGTTTGGTGAGATCATTTCATTTCTCTAAAAGTTACAAACAGAAAGCCAAATACAAAAAAAGGAGCCTGATATTCAGACTCCTTCTCTACGTATGAATGAAATTAAGCACTTAAAATTTTGATGCGATCCAATTCCGGACGTTTCCATGAAATTCATTGATGGCTTTGGTGTGAAAGTAAGGGTAAATTACTTTGTCTCTAAACAAAGACCCGCTACGATAAAAGGTCTTATGAGAAACCTCAGTGTTACCATTTGCAAGCGTTTTGAAGCTGAGGAACTGTGAACCTTCAGACTTAGAGTTTTGCAGGTAACAGATTTTTATATATTTCTTCTCCTTATCTATTTCCATCACCTCATGACCCACTTGTAGCTTGATAGCTCCACTGAAAACATACAGATTTAGGATGAAAACTTGGCCTTCCCTCATTCCCCCAGTATATACTTCGCCTGGAAAAATTTCCTCTCGGCTTTGTCTGGAATACAGCCGATGGAAATGGATCATTCTTCCTCCCCAGGCTTTTTCTGGCGAAATGTTGACATAGCCATTCCAGACGGTATCGAAGTCCTCATCGTAGATGTAGGTCTCGAGGTGTTCGTGATAGTTTGGCTCTGTTTCCTGATAGCAGAGAGAGTTTAACTTAGTAAAATCAAATTCTGAGGTGAGGAGGTTCTCTTTGGTGGTTGCTTGCATGAATTGTATTGATTCGCTTTTGCGAATTGGGTTTTAAATAAAACGAAAGTAAAACTAATCCTAAATCATTTGATGATAAGAGCAAAGGAGTGATTGGTCTGGTCTTAAGTTTTCTGGAGTTCTCACAGGAAATAATTGAGCAAAAAAGAGGAGCCTTTTACAGCTCCTCTCTCTGTTAAAATACTCTTTTTTCAAGATGTTCTTCCAAATCAATCCTGTCAATGCCTTTTGACATCCAAACAGGTGCTTCAGCTCCTTTCAGGTGATGATCGAAAAACTCCATCATTCGAACTGAATAATCCTTTCGGTTTTCCAATTTGCCAAGACCGTGATTTTCTCCTTTATACTGAACCAAAATCACAGGTTTTTTCAATCTTCTCAAGGCAGAGTAATACTCTATTCCTTGGGTGAAATCCACTGCACCATCCTTATCATTGTGTAGCATTAGAAGTGGTGTGGTCACATTTTTTACGTGGTAAACAGGACTGTTTCTTTCGTAAGAGTCCCAGTTTTCCCACGGGGCTCCTGTAAATCTTCCCTGAGAAGATTCGAAGATCGACATGTTTCCTCCCCCAGAATTCCAGTATATCAAATCGTACATAGAAATCATATTGGTCAGTGGAGCTCCTGCTGCTGCTGCTTTGAACATATCCGTCTGAGTGATCAGGAACGCAGTCTGATAACCGCCCCATGAGTGCCCATGAATCCCGATGTTATCTTCATCAATTACACCCGTTTCTATCGCTGCTTTTACCCCTGGAATCACACACCAAACGGCCGACATCCCTGGATCATCCATAGTGTAAACGATGTCTGGAATAAACACTGCAAAGCCATTGCTGGTATATACATTCGGATTCCAGCCTGTTCCGCTATAGCCCGGATTTGTCCAATTGTGACGGGTTTGAGATAGCTTTTCGTAGTAATAAACCACCGTAGGGTATTTTTTGCCTTCCACATAGTTAGCAGGAAGGAATAGCGTGCCTTGAAGTGTGTCACCTTTGTCTGACACATAATCTACTAGACGAGTACCTGCAGACCAAGCATATTTGCCTGCTTCAGGTGCATTTTCAGTCACCTGTGTAGGGGAAGAAAGTGATGCATCCGCCGCATAAATTTGATCAGGTTGGTTGAATGTCTGCTTGCTATAGAAATACACTTCTGCTTCTTCGGCCTTTCTCAAAGCTCCAATGCTGGCATCTTCCCAAATTATTTGTTTTGCACCTGGTTCTAATCCTTTTTTTGACGTGTTAATTACAGACACGCCGCTTTTCTTAGTCCACTCACCATAGGTTTTTAGATACAATGGCTTGCTTAGATTTATGCCTTTTTCATCTGGATCAAGAGAAAAACGGTATTGATATCTGATTTTCTCGGTTCTGCCATTTTGCGTTAAATTCATTGCTTTGACTTTTCCGGATACGGGCACTTGCCAGATATCCCAGCCGTCATTAAGCAGCACATATTGACTGTCACTGCTCCAGCCTAGTGCACCTTGCATCGGTTTTTTCACATTGTGATCATCCTCTTCATCCACGAAAGAAACTGGCAAACTAGCTGTCAGATTCGTTTCCTCACCCGACGCAATATCATAGCTGTAATAATTCCCGTCAAATGCATAGATTAACTTAGTCCCGTCAGTTGAGCCACGAGGGTATGAAGAATATCCTGGAAGGTAAAAGTTAGTGAAAAGAGTCTTTTTCTCTCCGGTCATCAGGTCTACGATGTAGAAATCCTGATAAGTCTGCCCATCAAGATTACCCTCCAACTCATAAGCCTGATTATCGGAGCCTATAGCATATTTCTCTTTGTCAAGTATATTCAGATTACGCATGGTGCTATCCTGAATCTGAATATGCTTGCCAGTAGCTACCTTGTACATGGAGTAGAAACTGTAATTTTTGTCCTGATTTTCTAATATTTGTTGGCGGGATTGGAGACGGCTGTCATTCCAGTGCCAGATCGTCATATCAGGCTTGTCCGCTTCGTTGTCTTTTGCACTTACTTTTCCAGAATCCAGTTCCGAAAGTGCTTTCTTGAGGTCCGCAATGGAATTGACAGAAGTGTCTGACATGATTCTTTTCATCGCTTCAGACTCTGCTAGCGCTACCGAATCCTTGTCCAGCTCTTTTTTTGCGTCTTCTTTTTTCGCTAAAACCAGTGGATGAATACCGTAAAAAAGTCTGGTTAAATCCTCCGACCACATTGGACGGCGATTTGGACTGATTGTATATTCCTTAGTAAAAACAAGGGAATCTTTTACTGGATCATACAAAGTGACCTGCGGACTTGTTAGGCTTTTTACTCCAATTAATTTTCCCTGATCTTGCTTATATTTTTTGTCTTTGACCATTTTCAACGCAGCAAATGCATCGCCTTTTTCAGTCCAGTTGATAGACTTGTATGCAGCTTCATCTGAGTCGAGTACGCTCGTACTATTATTGGTCATGTTCAGTAGGTATATGCCATTTCCTGATTGATTGGCGGCATCTATCGTATAGGCCAGGTAATTCCCACTTTTATTGAAGGAGAATTCAGCAACATTTCCGAGATTCTGAGCTTTTTTGGTATTAAGATGATAGATCAAAAGATCTGAACCTTTAGCATCTCCGCTACCATCCTTGGTCAGGTTGATTGCAAGGTGGGTAGAGGCTTCTCCATTGAAAGAGAAATTGCTTACGTTTTCAAAGGTTTTCTTGTCCTCTTTATCCTTTGAGCCAAGTTTGATCAGTGTAACCTTGTCGTGAAGTGGCTTTCCTTTAGATTTTTCATTGGCTTCCTTTTCTTTAAAAGTTGCATATTCTTTGAAAGCAATCCATTTGCTGTCCTCGCTAAATTCGATGGACGGGTAGGAAGTAAATCCGATTTTGAAGGTCTGAGTCGAGTCGGGATCACTTACGTATTGAAGAATCACCTCTGCATCAGCTTCCAGAGCGATCATTCCGTAGGCAATCCATTTGCCGTCAGGTGAGATTTGGAAAGTGCCGCTGTTCATGTATTTCCAAGTAGGAATATCCTTCCAAGTCATCGGCTTAGGCGCTTCATCTTGAGCAATTGCCAAGTTGCACATTAGGCAAAAAAGCCAGAAAAAGTTAAAGAGTCTTTTCATGTGGGATTTTATTTAGATTGGAAAATAGGGAAAAATAATGAGTACGACAGGTTTGGATCGTCTAGGTGTAAAGAATACTGAGTTTCAATATGCGATTAATATGGGGTAGGGTAATAAGATGATGTCAATCTGGTAGTGTTTCGCCACACTTGGGCTTTTGGTTTTGCTACCTAAACGCCGTTGTAACAAGGTGAATAGTAAGTTTCTTCGTATGTTCCAAAGTATCGAAACTTTTAAATAAGGACACAATTGGTAACAATCGGACAGCTTCCTAGGAGCGATACTATAAAAGCAAAAAGTCTCAAATCTATCGATCTGAGACTTTTTAAAATTTTTTAACTCGTAAATATGAGTTTCGTTGTTTTTTAACTGACAACTGACAACTGACAACTGACAACTGACAACTGACAACTGACAACTGACAACTGACAACTATTTTTTATACACCACTTTTCCTCCCACCACAGTCATTGCGACTTTGGCTTGCAATATTTCATCCTCTGGAACTTCCATGATATTTTTATCAAAAACGGTGAAATCCGCCGCTTTCCCTACTGCAATAGAACCTTTGAAATCTTCGTCAAATTCTGCAAAAGCTCCATCTAGCGTATAAGCTTTCAATGCTTGTTCACGAGTCATTTTCTGATCTCCTTCATAGCCTCCTTCTGGTAATCCTTCTAAGGTTTTGCGAGTAACAGATGCATAGAAGGAAGGAATAGGGTCAACTGGCTCTACCGGAGCATCTGTACCATTTGTCACCACTGCTCCAGACTGCATCAATTTTTGCCAAACATACGCACCGTCGATGATACGCTTTTCACCCAGTCTGTCAATTGCCCAAGGACGATCTGAACTTAGGTGAATTGCCTGCATTGCAGCGATTACTCCAAGTTCACCGAATCTAGGAATGTCATCTGGATGAATATGCTGCGCATGTTCGATGCGGAATCTTAGTTTTTTTGAATCTGGATAGTTAGCAAAAGCTGCTTCGTAGCGGTCGAGTATCTCTTGATTTGCACGGTCGCCTATAGCATGCGCGCAAACTTGAAAACCGGCGGGAATAGCTTTTTCAGAAACTTCAGATACCACAGACATAGGCAATGTCTCATGGCCACGATGACCTGGTCTGTCTGAGTAATCTTCTAACAGCCATGCTCCGCGAGAACCCAAAGCTCCATCGCAATTCAACTTGATTGAGCGAACTGTCAGCAAGTGATCCGCTGAATCGATCATTGGGCCTCTTTCATACCATTTCTCCAAAAGTTCTGGCTGAGTTCCTGTAAGCATCACATATTGACGAACGGTGAGCTTGCCTTCGTTTTTAAATTTCTGGATTAAGTCTATCGTGCTTTGTCCAGAACCAGCATCATGGAAACTTGTGATTCCCTTTTCATTCAATTCCTTCAGAGCCAAAGTCAATGCCTGTTCAGCTCTCTCTGGAGTCTCTGCTGGGATCAAACGGGCGACAAGGCCAGCTGCTCTTTCGGCTAGAATTCCTGTAGGATTTCCCAATTCATCCAAAATAATTTCTCCTCCTTCTACCTCACCTGGTCTTTCACCTTTTAGATTACTGATGCCAGCAAGTTCCAGTGCTTTACCATTTGCAAAAGCTGCATGTCCACTTGCATGGGAAAGGTAAACTGGATTGTCAGGGGAAACCTCATTCAACTGATCGTTGGTTTGGAAACCTTTTACCATTTTTTTAGGCTTCTCGATCCATTTGTCCTGATGCCAGCCACGGCCTGTGATCCATTCTCCTGGTTTTGCTTTGGCAACAGCCTCAGCTACTTTCTCTACCAGTTCATCGTATGTTTTGACATACATAAGATCCAGTTCGAGTTTGTTGTACCCGATTCCCATTAGGTGTGCGTGGGATTCGATGATGCCGGGCGTCATGGTTTCTCCCTGCAAGTCGATTACTTCAGTGTTTTCGGCTTTATATTTTGCGATTTCTTCGGCAGATCCAACAGCTAGGATCATTCCGTCCTTGACAGCGACTGCTTTAGCTGTGGGTTGCGATGCGTTGACAGTGTAAATTATGCCATTTGTAAAAATCAGATCGGCGGGTTCTGGCTTGTCTGAGGAGCAAGAAATGAGAAATATCCCCAAGATTGCGAGTAAGTAGATGTTTTTCATGGATTTATATTATATCCAAAACTACCCTATTTCAAACAATCCAAAAAGCCAATCCTGTAATTAGCGAATCCAGATTTTGCGGGTTTCCCTGAATTTTCCTTCAGATTCTAGCCTGAGGATATAGAGTCCTGGGGCAGGAAAATTAGCTTGTATCTCGACTTCTACATGAGCTGGAAGCTGGATGTCACTCAGCAAAACTTGGCCAAGTGAATTGATCAAGGCACCCCTAGAGTTCTTGTTTGTAATGACTTTAATCGGGCCTTCGCTTGGATTAGGGTAGAGTTTGACTTGATAGTCGTCGGTATCAGGGTTAGTATTTTCAGTCGAGCTGAAATAAATCAAGCCGCCTCCTCTTGTTCCCACTACTAAATCTGTATCTCCTTCGAAAGCTGTGTTGATTGGGGCAATCCATGAATTTCTGCCCAATCGAGTTGGAAGAGTTTGATTGCCGATTTCCACCAAGACTTCAGTGCGGGTTGCCGATTGCATGAAATCTTCAATCTTACTAATTACACCATTTTGATCTACTGCGTAAAGGTCAGGATTTGACTTTTGGATCACCGCAACGCTTAAGTTTCGATTTGCAGGATTGTCACTGAATCCTAAGAAATCTGTCTCTTGGAGTGATGCTGTATAGGTGGAAAAATTAATATCATATAAATCCAAACTTCCATTTTGCGAAGCTACAAGCATCAGGTCCTCATCGCTGTAGTTGAAAAACTGCAGGTAATCCCCGCGCTGTGGCGTGTATCCAGTAAATGAAATAGGTGCAGATTCTGAGTCTGATAGGCCATAAATCAGCTGAGAAGGAATGTTGTTTTGGTATAGGATCCCCGAAATCAACTCATGAGCTTGTTCCTTCTTGTCCCGATAGCTGATGTACTGTGCATCCAGCAGATTGAGTGCAGGTAGATTTGCATGTTCTCCCTCTTGTTTTGTGAGTTTACCTTCGACCATTCCAAACTTGGAAAGTACTGATCTCACTTGCCCATCTTCCATCAGCGTATTTGCAGTGATGAGCAGTTCTCCAACGCTTTTGTTTCCTAAGAAGACAGGTCTGGCATTTTCTCCTAGATCTAACATCTGATCCTGTAGGAATTCATAGTCAGCATTTCCCTGAGTATCTATTTTCACAATGGAATTGGCGTAATTCATCTTGAAATTGAATGATGCGTCGCTGCTGTTTAAACTGACGATTAGATCTTCGCCAATCAGTCTGCCGATGTGGAAAATTGGGAATTCAGGGAATTCTCCGTAGTTGGGAAGACTGTTAGTAAAGCTTTTGAAAAGTGGCTCCGATGAGGTTCCAGAATTTGGAAGAAAATAAAGAATGCTGCATTCATCACGACCCAGAACCAAATCATCTACTCCATCTCCATCAAAATCCTGATACAAAATAGAATGTCCACCAGCATGCTCAATTCTCTTGTTTTCGCCATCAGGATCTATTTTTGCCAAAGGCGTACCCGAACAACTCTGCCCAAAGGATAGATCTCCACAACCGCAGAATTCAAAATTCCCCCAATGATTTACCCCAAAAGCAAAACCATCGATATCTGTAGTTCCTTTCCGTTCTACACTGGTGTTTTTGTAAAACTCCATATAGTCACCACCGGCGAAATTGAACATTACCAAGTCAAGATCACCGTCGCCGTCCAAATCTTGAATTAAAGGTGTGTCCAGATTATTGGTTTGAATATTCCCCGAACCATCCAGTTTGAGGAAGTTCTGAGCGATTTCCCAAGAAATCTGATTTCCAGTCGACGTGTTTTTGTAGGCTTTGATTCCAAGTGCAGTGGAGGTGAAAAGGTCTTTTTTCCCATCTCCATCAAAATCTGCCAGGACTAAAAATCCGCTGATGCCAGCCGGAAAAGAATAGCTTAATTCGGGTAAGTGAATGAAGTTTTCTCCTTCTTTTTTGAAAACCAAAAGCTGTCGAGAATTGATGTCCCAAGTGACCCATTCTTCAATTCCGTCGCCAGTGAGATCAATGGTTTCGATTTGCGAAGCATTGATTCCTCCGGTAAAGGGAGATGTTAGTAAAATGTCTTTTATCCAAACTTCTGGTTGCTGATCAATTCGAAAAATTTCTTGTGCATTCAGCTGAAAGCTGTTGATGAGAAAAATGAAAATCCAGAATTTGCGCATGAATGGTAACAGATAAGACAAATTAATACGGTAGTCTCGGTTCAAAGATGTAAATGATTCGTTTATTTTGGGAATTAACTCCTCTAAAAGCGATGAACCTCTCCATCTTATATACCCTTTTCAAAAATAGTACTGGCGTAAGCACGGATACAAGAAAGATCGAAAAGGACAATATCTTTTTTGCGCTGAAAGGTGCCAACTTCGATGCTAATTCTTTTGCATCGAAAGCCTTGGAAATGGGAGCCTCGGTAGTTGTGATTGATGATATTACTCATTTTGTGGAGGGTGACGAGCGTTATTTTTTGGCAGAAGATGGATTAAAAATGCTTCAGGATTTAGCCAATTATCATAGAAACCAGTTAGCTATTCCGATCATCGGATTAACTGGTTCAAATGGAAAAACATCCACCAAGGAGCTTATGAAAGCAGTTTTCAGCAAGAAATTCAAAACTGCTGCGACTGTGGGGAATCTGAATAACCATATCGGAGTGCCCTTGACTTTGCTTGCTATCAAGCAAGACGACGAAATCGCAATCATCGAAATGGGCGCAAATAAGCAGGGAGATATAGCTGAACTTTGCCACATAGCTGAGCCTACTCATGGCGTGATCACCAACATCGGCAAAGCGCACTTGGAAGGAATGGGTGGGCCAGAAGGCGTGCTGAAAACCAAGACTGAATTGTTCCAGTTTTTAAAAGCGAATGATGGGATTGTATTTATCAATTCCCAAGATCCGATTTTGTCGAATATGGCCAAGCGATTTGAAAATCCTGTACTTTATCCTTCAAAAGGTGATTTCTGTGAAGTGACTTTTCAAGAGGCAAATCCCTTTGTGAAATTTTCAGTAGAAGGAAAAGACGCTGTTTTTTTAACCCACTTGATCGGAGCATATAATTTTGGAAATATTACTACCGCGCTTACTTTAGGGAAGTTTTTTGGTGTCGAGATGGGGAAAGCAGTGGAGGCAATTGTGGAATATGAACCATCCAATATGCGCTCGCAATTACTTGAGAAGCGTAGCAATCTGATTATCCTAGATGCTTACAATGCAAATCCATCCAGCATGGAAGTGGCGATTCGGACTTTCGGGGAGATGACAGGAAAGAAGCATAAGATGCTGATCATCGGTGATATGTTCGAACTAGGCAAACATGCAGCCGCTGAACATGCGCAACTGGGAGAAATTATCAGTGAATACGAGATTGACAAAGTTTGCTTTACTGGTCAGCTGATCGCGTCTGCTTTGGCCAAGTATCCTAAAGCATTGTATTTTCCAGATCCTTTTTCTTTCCGCGTTTGGCTTCAGGATAGCAAAATAGAGGATTACTTAATTCTGATCAAAGGTAGCCGTGGGATGAAGCTGGAAGGCTTTGTTGATTTTATTTAAAAAGTGCGAGGAATGAATCTGGAGAGTATACTGGAATAGGGGATAATCTATAGTCTTTACTATTCCTCGTAATAATGGCCTCAACAAACGGGTTTTGGATAGCGGTTTCAAATTGGATTCCATCTTCGAAATCTGTAAATCCATTCTGTAACGCGTTTTTAATTTCAATATCTCCAACTGAAAGAATTTGGCAATATTCCAAAATTTGTAATAATGACTGTATAGTCTTATCCTATCCGATTTCTTTTCTAGCAATGTAAAATGAATTTGAAATCATGAGGCTTGAAAGAAAAATTGAAACTTCACCAGTTACTCCCAAAAGAAAGATTTTACTTGATTTTTCTGAAAAAGGATCTCTTGTTAGTAAAGTGTTCAAGAAAACATCGGAATCAACCAATATGTTATGAACCATATTTTTTTATTAATTCCTCGGTAAGAGTTTTTTTATCTTCGGATAATGCTAAATGCTCTAATTCAGCATTAGTTTTTGCCTTATGTGAGAAAAATACTTCCAAATTTTTTGGAATAGGCTCATTTCACTCCAAAATTCGCTTCACAAGTTCAGGGTTTTTGGGAGTTATTTTCTCTAAGACTCTTTTCTTAGGATCAGTTATGTCAGATAATAAGCTTTCTACAAGATCAGATAAACTCTGTCCTTGCTCTTCGGCATACTTTTTCGCTTTTTCGTCAAGCCTTTCGTTGATGTCTAATGTTACTTTCGTTGTCATGACGTCTGGATTATTCGATATAATTTAAGAAGTTTCCTTCAATGTTGAAATCAATTTTGATTCAATTAAGTTTACTTCCATGTCAGAATGCTGACGAATTCAGAATTTTACTGCCTACAAAAAACACACAAAATGCGCCCTTACTTACCTTTCTTAGCTGCTCTTGCCGAACATAATTCCAAAGAATGGATGGATGCTAATAAGAAATGGTATCAGGACACAAAAGCTGAGTTTTTGGAAGATGTGGCAGTTTTGCTGAAAGGAATTGGAGAATGGGAACCTGAGCTTTTAGTGTTCAAGCCCAAAGATTGTATATTCAGACAAAATCGTGATATCCGATTTTCGGCCAATAAAGCTCCCTATAAATCAAACTTTGTGGCCTATTTCTCTCCAAAAGGAAAGAAGTCGGAAGGGCCAGGATATTACCTTCAAATTCAACCAGGCAATTCATTTTTGGCAGGAGGAATCTGGATGCCGATGGCTGAGACCTTGAAAAAAATCAGAAAGGAAATTGACTATTCAGGAGCAGAACTTGCGAAAATTGAAACTAGTCCAGCATTCAAATCACTGTTTGGTGAAATAGAGGGAGAGAAACTCAAGACCAGCCCCCGAGATTACCAGGCTGATCATGAATTCATCGAATATTTAAGACTGAAGAGCTTTACTGTGTCTACGAAAATCTCTGATCACGATATAGAATCAGGAGCATTTCTGAACATTGCCTTGGATGGTTTTCAGAAAATGAGACCATTACAGGATTTCTTGACTCAAGCGATTGAAGATGTGGAAGGTGGATCTGGGATATTGTAAGTTTAGTAGCCAGCAGTTAGTAACTAGTATCTAGTCGCTAGATTTAAGAATCAAGATCAAAGAAGAGAAGGTCTAGCTTTTAGAGCTGATCTCAAATTTCAAATCTCGAATTTTCTCCAACGTAGCAGCCACGCCATCTTCTTTGTTGTGGTGAGTGATCTCATTTGCGACGGCTTTCACTTCCATTCGGGCATTGTCTACGGCGACTCCCCAACCAACGGATTGCAACAGATCGATGTCGTTATAGTTATCTCCAAATGCAACCACTGACTCCATTCCGAAATCAAACCCATCTTCTAATATTTTTTTCAATCCGGTGGCTTTTGAAATAGCTTTTGGAGCAATCTCGAGATACGTATCACTGGAACGATAGAGATGCAAATCCAATGAATGTTCAAAATGTAACTCTCCGAAAAGCCAGGATATCTCTTCGCTTGATCCCATGCACATGACCTTGTGCGCACCAGAATTGCCTTTTGACCAAAGCTCTATCACATCTTTCGCCGCAAGCCACGTACAGGCTACTTTCGTGTTTCGAACTTCCCTTTGAGACCAGTAATCATCTTTTTCCTCATACCAATTTTCTCCCTGATATAAGCTCACATGGATATCAGTTTTATGAGTAAGTTGAAGGATTTTGGCTACCAACTTGACAGAAATACTCACATCTTCAAGTACTTCTCCTGCTGCGCTTAGGACATAACCGCCGTTGTAGGAAATTATGGGTTGAGGAGTTCTGCTCATGTCATGAAGCAAATGTCGCATAGCATCAGGCATGCGGGAACTTGCCAGGATCACAGGGAAATCCTCAGGCAATTCAGCTACTACGGCTTTGAGTCGAGGAGATAGATCACGTACTGAATTGAGGAGTGTACCGTCAATATCAGAGCAAAATGCTTTTATTTTCATATGATTATACTATTCTTTAAATGGCCATATGGAATCTCGCAGGGTTTAAAATCATCCTTTCTTGAAACTCCTAGCATCACGCTCGATTTCATTGATTGAATTCAGACCAGTCCACATCATCTGCAAAATTGGCGAAGACACCAAAGCCAATGACTGTGATAAATAGGATTATAACTGCGAAAATAATGAGTTTGACTATCAATTCAGCCTTAGCCCATTTTGCTTTTTCAGGATCAGTGTCTTTGTCGGTCGCCCATATGATGAGCATAATGAGACCGATCAAAGGAATGCGTTTTATAAGAACTGCTATTATCCAATCTCCCAGTGAGGTAGGTGGTTTTTTGTAATCGTTTGGTAATTCCATGGAAAAATAGGATTAATTAAAAATCTTTTGTCTCAAACATGTACTCCTGCATCGCAACATTTTCAGGATTATTGGGGTCAGTTTGAATAAACTGAATGGTAATTTGTTGATAATCTGGGGCATTTTCAAAATCCCGAAGGTAAAGTTCAGCACACTTTCTAGCCAAAACCGCTGGTTGATTTCCTAAAATTAAAGGATCACCATTTTCTAATTTCAGATAAATTGTAGAAGTGGTTGTTTCATTTGAAGTTGACGTGCTGAGGTTAACATTCATTCCCTGGAATTTTCCCAGCATTCGAATTTCCTCGGAAGGCATAAATCCCTTGCCCATCATTGCTTCCATTCCTTTGAAAGCAAATTTTGCTATTTTCTCAGGGTTGCACGAGCAGGAACTGATTGTTGCCAGGAAAAATAGGAGGATAAAAATTCTGATTCTCATGTCGATTTCCAGTTAGGAATTAAGTCATGCGAATTTAAACAATCTTAAGTAGATCTTTTTGAGATGACAAAAATGGCACGTTTGTCTTCGGGTTTTTGTGGATTGTTTAGATCAGGAAGGGGAATAGCATCGATCAGTTTTACGGTATATCCTGAACTAGAAAATTGATTTGGAAAACCACTTGCATTCTCATTGTTGCTTAGCTGAAGGTCAATATTCTTTCCATCAATATTGAGCTGTCCTTTAATAACTATCATTCCCGCCCAAATGCAGTCAGCTCCAGCTGGACAGCGAGAGTCTTGAATGTCTAAAAGTGTAACGGATATATTTTTAGGGCAATTTTGAAGCGTTTCGTTAACTGCTATTTCAAATTCTTTGTCAAGATCAAACCCTTCACACTCATTACTATTATCTCAAGAGGATAATAGCAACACAGACAGAAATAGAATCAATAGGTTAGGCATTGTGATTCAGACTAGAGTTAGGGTAAAAGTATTACCTATACGGATTTGAGGAAGGAAGTGCTGCAAAATATTCTGGTTTAGGATGAAAAGAGCATAGGGTCGTAAAAAAAAAGCTCCACATTTCTGTGAAGCTTTTGTAAAAGTGGAGAATAACGGATTCGAACCGTTGACCCCTACACTGCCAGCGTAGTGCTCTAGCCAACTGAGCTAATCCCCCTTTTGGTTTGCAAATATAGACTTAGGTTTTTGCTGTGCAAAGAAAATTTTACTCGGTAGCGTAATTAATTCGAGTCATGATGCTTCTGCCAAGGGTGACTTCATCAGTGAATTCTAATTCACCTCCCACAGGTATTCCCCGGGCGATGGAACTTACCATGACGCCTTTTTCCTTTAGTTTTTTTGCCAGATAGAAAGATGTTGTATCTCCTTCCATGGTCGCACTGAGCGCTAAAATCACTTCTTTAATAGGTTCATCCTGCGGAGCAGCTTCTACTCTGGTCAGCAAAGACTCGATCTTCAGCTCCTCTGGGCCGATTCCTTGAATAGGTGAAATCACTCCGCCAAGGACATGGTATTTGCCTTGAAACTGATTGGTGTTCTCTATCGCCAGCACATCCCGGATGTCTTCCACCACACAAACGATGGAGCCATCTCGGCGATGACTGATACAGATACTGCATTCCTCCGCATCTGAAATATTATGGCAGGTTTTGCAATACTGGATTTCGGTTCGCATACGAGTGATCGCCAAAGCCAATGCTTCGGTGTTTGCCTCGTGTTGTTTGAGAAGATGCAGCGCAAGTCGAAGTGCAGTTTTCTTACCAATTCCGGGAAGTCGGGAGATTTCGGTGACAGCATCTTCTATCAGTTTGGAAGGAAAATTCAATTTTGGGTGGATTTAAACGATTTCGGCTTGGATTCCGGCATCTAAGATAGCTTCACACATGGGTTTTAGCTCAGTGATACTGCCTTTTTTTACCGCACATTTTCCTCTGTAGTGAATGGTGATAGCGCATTGTTCCGCTTGTTCACTGGTGTGCTTGCAGACTTTCATAAGAATCTTGATCACATGATCGAATGTGTTGAATTCGTCATTGTACACAATCAGGTCGTTGGATTCAATATCTATCAAATCCTCCACCAGAACTTCGGATTCTTCGATATATGGAAAAGGGTTGTTTGAATGATTCATTTTGCAAAATTAAGAATATTGAACAACTTAGCGAACGCACTTTAATATGATTTATGAATCCCCAAGTAGTTCTCCTGGTAATCTGTTGTTATTTTTTACTGCTTTTTATAATTTCTTACGTCACTTCCCGGAACGTTTCCGCCGATACTTTCTTCACTGGAGACCGTCAATCCCCCTGGTTTTTAGTGGCTTTTGGTATGATAGGAGCCTCATTATCAGGAGTTACTTTTATTTCTGTTCCTGGTGAAGTTGGTAATACTAACTTCTTTTACTTCCAAGTTGTTTTAGGATATACGCTGGGATATTTTACAATTGCCAAAGTTCTCTTGCCGCTTTATTATCGATTGAATCTAGTCTCAATCTATTCTTATCTAGAGGATAGATTCGGCTTTTGGTCCTATAAGACGGGAGCTTTTTTCTTTATTCTTTCGAGAACTTTAGGGTCATCCATTCGGGTTTTTCTCGTAGCTACAGTTCTTCAGTTGATACTTTTTGATTCCTTAGGAATTCCTTTTTGGGTGTCGGTGCTCATTACCGTTGGTTTAATTTGGCTCTACACACATCGTGGAGGTATCAAAACTGTGGTTTGGACGGATACTCTTCAGACCTTCTTTATGCTCGCTGCGGTTGTAGTATGTGTGATCATGGTCGGAAATGAGTTGAACTTCGATAGTGTGAGCGATTATGTGACTGCAGTTTCCAGCGATCCACGATCTCAGATTTTCAATTGGGATTGGAAATCAGGAACGAATTTCTTCAAGCAATTTATCTCTGGAGCATTTATCACGATCGTGATGACTGGCTTAGATCAGGATATGATGCAAAAGAATTTGACCTGCAAAAACATTGGAGATGCTCAGAAAAACATGTTCTGGTTTACCACGATTTTGGTCTTCGTGAACCTACTTTTCTTGGCTTTGGGCGTGCTACTTTTCCTCTATGCTGAGACTCAGGGCATACAGATTCCGACTAAAACAGACGAACTTTTCCCATTATTGGCAACCCAATATTTCTCTCCATTTGCAGGAATTGTATTTGTGCTGGGCATCACAGCCGCGGCTTATTCCAGCGCGGATTCCACATTGACAGCCCTGACCACGTCATTTTGCATTGATTTTCTTGAGATTGATAAAAGGTACCCTGTGGAAAAGCGCGTATCCGTCCGTAAGAAAGTCCATATCGTATTCACGTTCGTGATGTTTTTGGTGATTATGGTCTTCCACTGGATCAATAATCAGAGTGTGATTAATTCTGTCTTTGTGATCGCAGGATACACCTATGGGCCATTACTAGGGCTTTATTCCTTTGGACTTTTCACGAAGTGGCAAGTGAAGGACAAATTTGTCCCTTATCTTGCTGTATTTGCTCCGCTGCTGACTTTTGCGATTGCTTCTAACTCTGAGGAATTGTTTTGGGGTTACAAATTCGGCTTTGAAGCATTGATCTTAAATGGCTTGATCATGTTTGTTGGGTTGTATTTGTTGAGGAGGAAATAATTTCGCACCACATGTTCCTACGGAACGATGAGATGCACTTTAGATTGACATTTCTACCAACGACACATTCCTTTGGAACGAAGGGATGATGTCTAACTAATCTACTTATTGCCAAATACTTCGTACAGCTGGACTTTACAACAAAAGTTTTGGTTTATGATTGTCCCAGCGGGACACGGGACATTTGGTCGGTAGAAAATCATACAGACCCGTTAATGGAAGCGTTCCATCTGAACGCTTGGTGAATCACATTTAGATCAAATCGTG
>Ga0105055_10001652_pt1 | contig 35773 bp, 34 predicted proteins | sample BON03_FD_78090 | JGI IMG/M metagenome (GOLD analysis project Ga0105055, IMG submission 78090) | Freshwater microbial communities from Lake Bonney liftoff mats and glacier meltwater in Antarctica - BON-03 | ecosystem: Environmental > Aquatic > Freshwater > Ice > Glacier meltwater | place: Lake... | reverse complement strand
CACCTTTCGCAGCGATATGGATTTCAACCTTATCACCCAACACTATTTCAGTATGAATAACGGCGGGGGTATTGTCTTTAGTATTGATGCGTGCTCCGAGTGGATCGCTGACTATCGACGCGCGTAATACATTATCTGGATGCAGATAAGCGCGGCGAACACCTTCATTGACCATATCATCAAGACTTTGATCTGTTTGCCATTGTACATCCATGCCGACTTTGATAAACACATTAACAATGCCGGTATCTTGGCAAATAGGTCGTTTATCTTCTGCGCACATGCGTGAGTTAACAAGAATTTGAGCGATAGCATCTTTTGCGGCTGCCGATTGTTCTAAGTCGTATGCCTTGGCCATTGCCTGAATAAAATCTTTAGGGTGATAACAGGCAATAAACTGCAAGGCATCGCTGATACTATCAATGAAGTCTTGTTTTTTTATAACGGTCATATTGCGAAAAATCTCAGGTACTTATTTTGCGGCTAGCCGTGATGTTAATTCTGCAATGACATCACTAATAGGGAACTCGGCAGCATCGCCATCAGCGCGACGTTTATATTCAATCAGTCCTTCATCTAAACCACGTTCACCCAATACTAAGCGGTGTGGAATACCCATCAATTCCATATCAGCAAACGCAACACCGGGCCGTAGACCTCGATCATCAAACAGAATATCAAAACCTGCTTCTACTAACTGAATGTATAAGGCTTCTGCCGCTTCACGTAAACGTACTGATTTATGGGCATTAATGGGTACTAAAACGACTTGGAAAGGTGCGATAGATAATGGCCAAATGATGCCACGATCATCATGGTTTTGTTCGATAGCCGCTGCGACTACGCGCGAGACGCCAATGCCGTAACAGCCCATGGTGAGGATCTGTGATTTACCGGTGTCTGCTAATACATTGGCATTGAGTTTTTTGCTGTAATTGTCACCGAGTTGGAATATATGGCCGACTTCAATGCCACGTGCAATATCCAATGTACCTTGACCGTCTGGACTAGCATCACCCACTACGACATTACGTAAGTCAGCGGTTTCTGGTTCAGCTAAATCACGCGCCCAGTTCACGCCGATTAAATGTTTGTCATCTTCATTTGCACCACAGACAAAGTCAACAGCATGCGCAGCGGCGCGATCAACAATAACCGGTATAGATAAACCTATAGGGCCAATAGAACCAATGTTGGCACCACAAGCGAGTAATACTTGTTCGGGAGTAGCAAACGTAAGCGGCGCGGCAACATCAGGATGTTTTTCAGCCTTAATGTCATTAAGATCATGGTCGCCGCGTAACACCAATGCCACGACAGTGCCTTCTTCAGTCCCTTCAACTAATAATGTTTTTAGACACTGCGTTGGTGGAATATCTAGGAACTCGCAGACTTCATCTATAGTATGTTTTTTTGGTGTATCAATAATGGCCATAACCGCTGTTGCTGCGGCGCGTTGACCGGCAGGCGCAACCGCTTCGGCTAATTCAATATTAGCGGCATAATCACTACGATCACTGAATACAATGGCATCTTCACCCGAACTCGCCAACACATGAAACTCATGAGATTGTTCACCACCAATACTGCCGGTGTCAGCTTGCACGGGACGGAAATTTAGCCCGATACGATCAAAAATACGGGTGTAAGCGGCAAACATATTATCATAGGTTTCTTGTAATGATTCATGATCAAGATGGAATGAATAGGCATCTTTCATTAAAAATTCACGGGCGCGCATCACACCAAAACGGGGACGCGTTTCATCACGAAACTTAGTTTGAATTTGGTAAAAAGTAATAGGTAATTGTTTATAACTACGAATTTCTTGGCGTACTAAGTCAGTGATAACTTCTTCGTGTGTAGGGCCATAACAAAATTCATTATTATGGCGATCGGTAATTCTTAATAGTTCAGGACCATATTTTTCCCAGCGAGCACTTTCTTTCCATAATTCTGCAGGTTGGATCGATGGCATTAATAATTCTTGTGCGCCAGCTTTAGCCATTTCTTCACGGATAATGGCTTCGGTTTTACGTAATACCTTCAGTCCCATGGGTAGCCAAGTATATAGACCTGATGCCAGTCGGCGTATAAGGCCAGCACGCAGCATTAGTTGGTGACTGATTACTTCAGCATCAGCAGGGGTTTCTTTTAAGGTAGAAATAAGTATTTGTGAAGCACGCATGTCGGGCTGTAATCCTATTTTATAATTTTTATAGTAGTTGTAATGAGTTAGAAGGTGCCGTGATTCCAGCCCCAATTTTGTCTTTCAGCGTCCGTCATGGAGATATAAATACGCGACCCTGAAATGCCAAGATGTTCTGTAATTAATGAGCATAAGATATCGGAAAAAACGGTGCGATCAGTCGGCAAACCTATCGCTCGATAGTCCAAAAATGCCGCAGGGGCATCGCTGCCACCCATAATTATATTGGCTTTAGCTTCAATGGACACCATGACATAATTTTCAGGCTTCCCCGCTGCATGCGCCACTGTTTTGCTTACTGCTTTTAATAACACGGCTTCATCTGGCACGGTTTGGTTAGTTACAATATTAAGATAAGGCATGATGCTGCTCCTTTATTGACAATATTTAGTTACGTTATTTTGCGATTCCTGGATTTTTTGCTGGCGTTCTTCTTCTGTTAGGCGGGTTACATTACCGTCAGCATCTATTATTCTCCTGCCGGGATTGTTTTGATATTCTAGTAATCGTTGTTGGGCAATTTTGCAGTTTTCTTCTTGTTTGCCTATGTTCTTTGCGTCGATTTTTTGTTGGTTCTGCTGCTCTAAACGGAGTTGCTCTTCAGATTCTTGCTGATTGATGAGTTCATCGACTTGTTGTTGTGCGGCATTAGGATCAATTGCTGGTGGCAGAGGGGTTTTGATGACTGTTGCATCAATGTCTTTCGGTGCTTGTTGAGAATAATGCGTTTGGCCATTTTCATCCACCCACTTATATATTTCAGCAAACGTGGCAGTAGCGAACAGTGATAGGATAAAAGTGAGACAGACAAGCCGTAGATGCGGTATAAACATAAATCTTCTCCTTATATATGTATTTTTAGTTCTAAATTCTACGCCAAAGTGGTCAATCATAAAATGTCTGATATTCCTTCTCGATTTGAAAAACACATTGAAATCACGAGCCGCAATGCTGTTGCGGTTGATTTATTAGCTTTAGAAACGGGGCTATCAAAACAACAGATCAAACAAGTCATGCAAAAAGGCGCGGTATGGGTCAGTAAAGGTAAAAAAACGCAACGACTTCGCCGCGCTAAAAAAGCCGTCTATATTGGTGAAACCTTACACTTATATTATGACCAAATGGTGTTAGATAGAGTACCCCCCGAGCCAACATTAATGACTGATGAAAATCGTTATAGTGTGTGGAATAAACCTTATGGCATGTTGTCACAAGGATCTAAATGGGGTGACCATTGTACAATTACTCGCTGGGCAGAACAGCATCTTTCGCCTCAGCGAGTGAGTTTTGTCGTGCATCGACTAGATCGTGCAGCGAATGGTTTAATCGTTATCGCGCATGAAAAAAATGCTGCAGCAGCATTATCCAAGTTATTTCAAGATCGCCAAATAGATAAACGTTATCAAATTTGGGTTCATGGTCAGTTTAGCGGACAAGCGACGCGAAATAATCCGGTGAAAGTAGACAGTGATATTGATGGCCGTTCGGCTGTTAGTTATTTCACATTGCTTAGCTATGAAACAGAACAAGACCGTTCATTGTTAGAAGTTTCTATTGATACCGGTCGTAAACATCAAATTAGGCGGCATGCTGCATTATTAGGTTTTCCAGTAGTAGGAGACCGCTTACATGGCATTGAAGGAGATAAGGAAGATCTACAATTATCTGCCTATTATTTAGCCTTCAAATGCCCCTATAGCCATAGCCAGAAGATCTTTAATTTATTAAGTTAGAATAAAGGCATGATGCCGTATAGTGTTGACGAGATACAAATGCACTTACAACAACTGCTGATGCATTAATAAGGTGATTTGTTTTCATTGAAATATAATTTAATCTTGTTGATTAGGTCGTCTATATCTGCTGGCAACTCAATATCAACGGTAATGACTTCAGATAATTCATTTTCATCTGACATCAATCCAGCGTAATTCTGGAGCAAACTGAATACAATCAAAACTAAGTTTCTAAGATGAAGATCACCATGACATTCTCTAATAAAACCGGTCTGTTTACGTTGAGTTAAAATAGACTTTGCCAACTTAAATGTATATCGACGCCAGCGTTCGTTGATCGGCAACACCTTTTTGCATTTTCGTAATAGAGAGCGTTAGCGTACAGTGGAGAATAATGTTAAAAAAGGCTTTCTGTTGCCGTAGAGCCATTCTGAACATTGCGATATGGATTTTTTTCAGGCGTGTAGGCACTGTGAGAATATTGCATATGTAGTGAAGAAAAAAACAGCAACATATAATCTTTGGGAACATGCAATATATTAGAAACAACAATAAGAACACCCATTATTTTGACCTTTATTAAAGATGCATTCAATTGGCTGACTGATCATCACAAAAAAAGTGAAATAAAAGCACCCGTTGATTTCATTAGAAATATTTACCAAAGAAATGGGTAAGATTGCTATTGCTAATATGCATCACTAAATGCCAGATATTTATAGGCTAATAACCTAAATAACGTGCTGCTTGATAAAACCCTGTACTGACAACCCATGCCAATGTCAGTGGCCAAGCTAAAGTCAAGCTAGTAAACCATGCGGATTTAGCTTCTGAACGAATGGTAGCAATGGTTGATAAACATGGAGTGTAGATTAAAGTAAATAGCATAAAGCTATACGCTTGCACCCAGTCAATCTGTTGTGCAATACCCTGCATTAAATCTGAACCTTCCAACCCATAAATAACCGCTAGGGCACCAATTACAATTTCTTTGGCAACAAAACCAAAGATAAGTGCAATCGTGAGTTCAGGATTAATGCCGGCAGGAGATAAAATGGGCGCCATAAACTCACCAATCCAACCAGACCAACTCGCTGCACTAGCAGGCTCAACGCCATACGGCATATTGGTTAGAATCCAAACAAGTACCACTCCGATAGTGATGAATTTGGTTGCTCTACGTAGGAAATGACTGATCTCAAGCCAGCCGCGTAGGAACATTTGACGTAGCGTGGGAAAGCGGTATGGTGGAAGTTCTAAGGCAAAAGGTTCTTGGCTGTTAAAACGGCCCTTAAATAACAGAGCGGTGAAGATTACTGTCACGAAACTCATTATATAGAGACTAAACAATACCAGCGGTGCTTCACGTGGTGAAAATAAAGCCGTCGCCATAAATACAAAAACTTGTAGGCGCGCACTACATAATGAAAAAGGAATGACTAACATGGTGAGAAGGCGTAGACCACGACTACGCATGGAGCGAGTACCCATTAACGCAGGTACATTACAACCAAATCCCATCAGTAACATAACAAAACTGCGACCATCGAGGCCCATACGAGTCATTAGCGCATCCATTAAAAATGCGGCTCGAGAGAGATAACCACTATCTTCTATAATAGCCATCATTAAGAAAAATAAGATGATAACGGGTACAAACGATGCAACCGTCGCAATACCATCAAACACTCCGCCAATTAGAAAACTAGAAAGTAGCGGAGGAAGGCTAGAAAGTAAGGGTACTAAAGCGAGATCGCGTACATTGCCTAGTAGCCAAGCAACCAACTCTTGCAGAGGGGCACCGAGCGTATAAATAGCCTGAAATACTAAAAACATAATCGTGAAAAACAGCGGTAAACCTAACCATCGGTGCAATAGAACATTATCAATTTTTTCAGTTAAGCTATTACTGATCTTTACGGGTACATCGACACTATGACGAATGATGGCATCGAGTTCTTCTTCCATTTTTTGATCAATGGCAAAATTTTCTTCTAATGTTTGCATCGGTGCTGGTGAACTGTTTTGTAATTCGGACTCAATTAAGCGATAGGCTTGGGCATAACCTTGACCATATTTTGCGCTGATTAAAGCCGTTGGATAACCTAATTCCTTTGTCAGTTGACTAACGTCGATGGTAATGCCTAGATTTTTGGCTTCATCTGCCATATTAAGTAATAAAACTGCAGGTAAGCCCAAACTACGTAGTTGTAATGCTAATGCCAGTTGACGATCAATTTGTGTGGCATTGGCTACAATCAACACTAGATCTATGGTGTTATTGCATAAAAAATGTCGTACGACTTGTTCATCGTCAGAAAATCCATGAAGATCATAGATACCTGGCAAATCAACTAGCTCAGTCATGTCGCCAGCAAGCAATAATTTAGCGGTGAGTAAATCGACGGTAAGACCTGGCCAGTTAGCAACCTTGGCACTGGCACCACTCATGCGGTTAAATAATGTCGATTTCCCCGCATTAGGCATGCCAATTAAGGCAACGCGTTTCACAGTAAAACCTCAATATTATAGGCATCTTGTTGTCTGAGCATAACGTCAGTATTGCCGAGTCTTAATTGTAATGGCCCATTAAATGGCGCTGAGCGAATGACCTGTAGCGTTTTACCAATTCGGAAACCCAACGCATGTAAACGAAACTGGAAACCGCTATCAACATGTAATACTTGAACTGTCGCCGTTTGTCCGGCAGCCAGAGAAGATAAGCGGTGTAGAACAGTCATTGGTTACTCCAGATCTAAATGATAATGATTATCATATAGTTTCTATTAGAATAACTCAATATTTGAATACTATTTTTGTTAGCATAGTTTAGCTAAAATTTTTTAGGGCGTTGTTGTACTAAAAATCATTGACCACCTGACAAGCTATTGACCATTAATTTATAGATTAACAGCTAAGCTCATCAACTGATAATTAGACTAAGAGTGGCGCTATAACTAAGCTTACAATTGCCATTACGTTAATCAAAATATTCATTGCGGGACCAGAGGTATCTTTTAATGGATCGCCTACAGTGTCAGCAACTACCGTTGCGATATGGACATCTGAGCCTTTGCCACCCAAATTACCTTTTTCAACATACTTTTTAGCATTATCCCAAGCGCCACCTGCATTTGCCATCATTAATGCCATCATTACGCCTGTCACTAAAGCACCCGCTAGCATACCGCCTAATGCCGCGGGACCTAAACCAAAACCTACTAAAATAGGCGCTAATACGGCTAAGGTACCGGGAAGTATCATGCGGTTTAATGCAGCTTTTGTAGCTATATCGATGCATCTGGCGGTATCAGGTTTGGCCGTTCCCTCTAATAAGCCAGGAATTTCTCTGAATTGGCGACGAATTTCATGAATCATCTCAAAAGCAGCGTCACCAACTGCTTTCATCGTCATTGAACTGACCAAAAATGGGAAAATTCCACCTATAAACATACCCGCCATAACGATTGGGTTATTGAGCAATAATTGAAAGTCAGGATCGTTATGACTAATCGTTTCAATAAATGCGCTGATTAAAGCCAGCGCTGCTAAAGCCGCAGCACCAATTGCAAAACCTTTACCAATGGCGGCAGTGGTATTACCCAACTCGTCTAAAGAATCAGTGATGTCTCTTGTTTTTTTGCCCATCCCAGCCATTTCTGCAATGCCGCCCGCGTTGTCCGCAATTGGACCATAAGCATCAATTGCCATGGTGATGCCTACCGTCGCCAACATGCCAACAGCCGCAATGCCAACACCATATAAACCGGCAAAATGGGTCGACGCTAAGATAATTGTTGCGATAGTAATAACAGGTATCGCAACCGATTGCATGCCCAAGGCTAAGCCACTTATTAATATAGTAGCAGCACCTGTTTCGCCATCTTTGGCTAGTTTTCTGACTGGAGCACCGCCCGTGTAATATTCGGTTACTAAGCCAATGATGATGCCGCCAATAGCCCCTACTACAACTGCTGCCCATACATTAGCTGTGCCGCCTAGCTGCACGATTAATAAATAAGAAACAGCAATAAATAATAAGGATGCACCAATAGTCCCTATCCTTAGGGTGACTTCAGGACTCATCGATGAAAAGACTTTGATCGATAAAATACCAGCTATAGAGCAGAGTAGGCCAATAGATGCTAATGCTAATGGCATGAACATTAACACTTGTTGAGTGTTTGCTAATGGTTCGATAGCAGTCAGACTCATCGTTGAGGCTATGGCAATACTGGCAATCATTGCACCACAGTAAGATTCAAAGATATCACTGCCCATCCCTGCAACATCACCGACATTATCGCCCACATTATCGGCAATAACACCAGGGTTTCGAGGATCATCTTCAGGAATGCCGGCTTCCACTTTCCCGACTAGATCAGCACCGACATCAGCACTCTTAGTGAAAATGCCACCACCTACGCGGGAGAATAAGGCTACTGATGAAGCACCCATGCCAAAACCGTGAATAACATGAGCAGTCTGTGGATCACCGCCAAAGGCCAAGTACAGTAAGCCTAAACCTAATAAGCCCATTGAAGCCACCGTGAGCCCCATTATTGAACCACCAAAGAAGGCGAGCTTTAATGCTTGTGAAGTACCGAATTCGTTTGCTGCTACTGCCGTTCTTACATTGGCTTGCGTGGCAGCGTACATACCGATATATCCAGCTGCGCCAGAACATACTGCACCGACAAAAAAGGCTAGGGCAGTTTGCCAGCCTAAGTCACTTGCCCAAAGTGCAGAAATACAAATGAGACAGAAAATAGTGAGTCGACTGTACTCTGCCTTCATAAACACCATGGCACCCAAGTGAATTTGGTCGCCGATATCGACTACTTTTCCTGATCCAGTTGGCGCTGCTTTTATTTTGGTATAAATAAAATAAGCACAACAAAGACCAAAAATACCTAATAGAGGAGAAATGAAATGTAATGATGACATAGACTCTCTCGATGGTTATAAACAATACAAGTGTAAATTTGAGCTGCCCTTTGCAAAATATATTTTTTAAATGAAAGGGGTTTAAGTAATCTTCGAACCGTTTTATTTTTATACCCCCATTAATGCGTTATGTAAAGTTGCGTTATTATCTGGTAATTTAACACAATGGTTCTAGGACGATTAAGTAGCCTATTATTCAGCTGACTATCTTTAAAATTGACTACCTAATTTAAGATTATATTTTGCAAAAGTGGCTGTGTTTTGTATGTGGTTTTGTTTAATGCCCGCTTTCTTATATAATTGATCAATTTACTATGCTATTGGAGCATCCCAACTATGAATCTTGACCGCGTTGGTTCAGGCAAAAATCTTCCTGATGATATTAATGTCATTATTGAAATCCCTTCTCACTCCGATCCTGTTAAATACGAAGTGGATAAAGAAACGGGTGCTTTATTTGTTGATCGCTTTATGAATACAGCGATGTTTTACCCTTGTAACTATGGTTATGTGCCACATACTTTATCCGATGATGGTGATCCAGTAGATGTATTGGTTATCAGCCCTTACGCTTTAATCAGTGGTTCGGTCGTGAAATGCCGCCCAGTGGGCATGTTGAAAATGACCGATGAATCTGGCGAAGATGCCAAAATTATCGCCGTTCCTCATGACCCTATGTATGACGATGTACAGGATATTAAAGATGTATCTCCACGTTTATTATCTCAATTGTCACATTTCTTCGAGCACTATAAAGATTTAGAGAAAAACAAATGGGTGAAAATTGAAGGCTGGGTTGGTATTGAACAAGCGAAAGCAGAAATCTTAGCAAGTGTTGCAAGTTATAATGCAGCGGCTGTTAAGCCTAACTTTTAAAGACAGACTATATACTTTTGATTTCACTATTTAGTGATGTTAAAAGCAATATTTCGGCGAGCTGATTCATTATATCAGTCTCGCCGAAATATTATGTATGATAGGTGAATGATGATTAAATTGGTGTTGCAAGGATTAGCGTTGACCGCTGATACTGCAAATGAAATAACAGATCGCGTACAAGGTGTATTACAAAATAATCACCGCTTTTCAATAATAAAATCGCAAAGTATCACAGCGTTACAGTTACAGCTTTTACGAACTGATTATAATTTTGATATTAATGTATTGCCTATGGATTTTGATCCCATGGCAACGCAATTACTAATCACTGATATGGATTCAACACTAATTAATATCGAATGTGTCGATGAGATTGCTGACTTCATTAATGTTAAACCTCAAGTAGCTGCAATTACTGAAGCCGCGATGCGAGGTGAAATTGACTTTGAAACTTCATTACGCCAACGAGTGTCTTTGTTAAAGGGGTTGGAAGTAAGCGCCTTAGATCGAGTCTATGAAGAGCGCTTACGGTTAAATCCTGGCGCTGAAATCATGTTAAATCGTCTCAAGCAACAAGGGATTAAAACAGCGCTGGTATCGGGTGGTTTTACTTTTTTCACGGAGCGATTGAAAAAACGATTAGATCTGGATTTCACCATGGCTAATGTACTGGGTGAGCATAATGGTTTTTTGACCGGTGAAGTAGTGGGTGATGTATGTGGCGCCAAGGCTAAAGCTGACTTTTTATTGAAACATTGTGGACTGTTGAATATTTCACCATCAAACGTTGTGGCCATGGGTGATGGCGCGAATGACTTGTTGATGATGAATGAAGCTGGTCTCAGTATTGCCTATCATGCGAAACCAACGGTACAAGAACAGGCGGCTTCAGCACTTAATTACTGTGGGCTTGAAGGTGTACTAGGGTTGTTACAACTAGATTTTGATTAACATAGGATTGATTTTGTAATAATCGTCCCCATATAGAAAAACGAAAATAAATTTACTTTAACGAGGTTACAACGATGGAAATAATGGAACGTATAAAACAGTCAATTGAATCAAACACTGTGATTTTGTTTATGAAAGGGACTCCTGAGTTTCCACAATGTGGTTTTTCAAGCCGTACTTCACAGGCGCTATCTGAATGTGGTGCAGAGTTTGCTTTTATCAATGTATTGGCAGAACCAGAAGTGCGTGAAAATTTACATCGTTATGCTAATTGGCCTACATTTCCACAATTATATATTAGCGGCGAATTAGTCGGCGGTTGTGACATCATTATGGAAATGTATGAAAATGGCGATTTAAAAAAGGCTATAGAACTAGCGAGCAACTAATAATCATGAGTAATGAACAAGATCAAGATTGGCATGATGAAAATCAACTAGTCGTCGCGCCATCAAAACCGGCATTAAAGCAGCCGCCAAAATATCGGGTATTAATGCTTAATGATGATTACACGCCAATGGATTTTGTGATCGAAGTATTAGAAAGTTTGTTTAGTATGGCTACGGATAACGCTACACGAACAATGATGCTGGTGCATACTGAAGGCCAAGCGCCTTGTGGGATTTACACATTTGAAATTGCGGAGGCTAAAGTCGAGCAAGCAAATAGTTATGCACAATCGCATGGTCATCCTTTGCAATGTACTTTGGAAGAAGCGTAAGCAATACTGATTGGAGAATTTGAATAATGCTAAGTAAAGAGCTCGAACAAACCTTAAGTCAAGCATTTAGTTATGCTCGGAAACGTTCCCATGAGTTTTTGACAGTAGAGCATATGCTGTTGGCATTATTAGAAAATGGTCAAGCGTTGGCTGTATTAAAAGCATGCAATGTTAATATTGCTAATTTGCGACAGGACTTAACGGACTTTTTAGCTGACAACGTTCCCACTTTGTCTGAAGAAGCTGCCCGTGAGACTCAGCCCACTTTAGCATTTCAACGAGTATTACAGCGCGCTGTAATGCACGTTCAATCTTCGGGTGGCAAAGAGGTGACGGGTGCTAATATATTAGTGTCTATTTTCTCTGAACAGCAATCGCAGGCTGTCTTTTTGTTATTAAAACAGGATGTTACTCGTCTTGACGTGGTTAATGTTATTAGTCATAGTCAGGCCGATGAAAAGGTTGATCTGGGCTCCGTCGATAACAAAGATAGCGCTTCGACAGAAGAGGATAAAAGTCCGCTTAGTTTATATGCGACTAATCTTAATACATTAGCTGAGCAGGGTAAGATCGATCCACTTATTGGTCGCGTGCATGAGATTGAACGTACGCTACAAATATTATGTCGGCGCCGTAAAAATAATCCTTTATTCGTGGGCGAAGCGGGTGTTGGGAAAACGGCATTAGCAGAAGGATTAGCTAGACGGATTGTGAGGGGCGAAGTCCCTGAAGTGCTAGAAAATTCAATTATTTATTCATTAGACATGGGTGCGTTAATAGCTGGTACCAAATACCGTGGTGATTTTGAAAAACGTTTGAAAGCCTTATTACGTGAAATAAATACGCAACCTGATGCAATCTTATTTATAGATGAAATACATACTTTAATTGGCGCCGGTTCAGCGGGTAATAGCGCCATGGACGCTGCGAATCTACTCAAACCTTTATTGGCGAGTGGTGATTTGAAATGTATAGGCTCGACCACGTATCAAGAATATCGCGGTATATTTGAACATGATCGTGCTTTAGCCCGACGTTTTCAAAAAATTGATGTGCCTGAACCTTCAGTAGCTGAAACAGTGCTGATTCTAAAAGGACTTAAACCTGGTCTAGAAAAGCATCATGATGTGCGTTATAGCAATGCCGCTTTAGAACAAGCTGCTGAGCTTGCAGCTCGACACATTAATGATCGTTTCTTGCCCGATAAGGCAATTGATGTTTTAGATGAAGTCGGTGCCGCACAGCGAATTTTGCCGAAGTCAAAACGTAAAAAAATGATTGGCGTGTCCGATGTGCAAAATATTGTTGCTAAGATTGCTCGTATTCCAGCAAAAACAGTTAACAACACGGACAAAGATAATTTACGTAGTCTGGATAAAAACTTAAAACACGTTATATTTGGTCAAGATGAAGCGATTGCAACATTAACCTCTGCGATCAAGATGGCTCGTTCAGGTTTGGGACATCCAGAACGTCCAACGGGTGCATTTCTTTTTGCTGGCCCAACGGGAGTAGGTAAGACAGAAGTTACGCGTCAACTTGCTTATAGTTTAGGTATTGAGCTTATTCGTTTTGACATGTCTGAATATATGGAAAGTCATACCGTTTCACGATTGATTGGTGCGCCTCCAGGTTATGTAGGTTACGACCAAGGTGGTTTATTAACAGAAGCTGTCACCAAACAACCTCATGCCGTATTACTACTGGATGAAATAGAAAAAGCTCATCCTGATGTGTTCAACTTGCTGTTACAGGTCATGGACCACGGTACATTGACCGATAATAATGGTCGTAAAGCAGACTTTAGAAATATCGTATTAGTGATGACCAGTAATGCCGGCGCTCAAGAAATGGGTAGGGCATCGATGGGGTTTGCTCACCAAGAACATCAAAGTGATGGTATGGAAGTGATTAAACGGGCCTTTAGCCCAGAGTTCCGTAATCGCCTAGATGGCATTATTCAATTCAAACCGCTCAATAAAGACGCTATTTTACGAGTGGCAGATAAAGTGATACTGGAATTGGAAATGTTATTGCAAGATAAAAACGTTACACTTGAAATTGATAATGATGCACGTCAATGGCTAGCCGATCATGGGTATGATGTGGCAATGGGTGCAAGACCTATGGCCAGATTAGTTCAAGAGAAAATCAAACGCCCACTGGCCGATGAATTATTATTTGGTCAATTGAGCGAAGGTGGTCACGTGAAAGTTGTATTACGTGATGAGGAAATAGCCTTGGATTTTATCACTCAAACAGCGACGGTTTAAGTTGACGCTATTTTAACGTGATAGTGCTTGCTATCACGTTAAAAATAAGTGGCCAATGCCCTCCCAGATAAAAGTTATTCACTAGTTAACGCTACTTATAAAGCCCTTGTTAACAAAACCGCTGTAACTAGTTGATTTACAATGACTGACTTTTAAGTTTTTGATCTTTAAGCTTATTATATAAGCGGTTAAATTTTGACCATTTAGTGCGGAACGCTGGTGCATGAAGGACTTACGGTTTTACCCGCAAGTTAACCACAGAGTTATCCACAGAGTTATCCACAGATATTGTGGGTAACTTTACAGTTTTATGACAGAGCATATTTCATGCCATAACACTATAATTCAATGCCTTTTTGAGCGCGAATACCTGCCCGAAAAGCATGTTTAACATCATCAATACGGCTGACAGTATCAGCAGCTTCAATAACCGCTTCAGGCGCACCTCGTCCGGTAATAATCACATGTTGCATAGTAGGTCGATCTGCAATATCTGCCAATACCTTATCGGTATTGAGATATTTCATTTTTAATACAATATTAAGTTCATCCAGTAAAATGACCTTGATAGTAGGATCACTTAATAAACGTTTACAGACTTCCCATCCGGCTTCAGCCGATGCAATATCTTGCTCTAGGTTTTGGGTATCCCAAGTAAAACCATCACCCATCACATGATATTCAACTTCATTAGGAAAACGACGGAAGAAGCTCTCCTCACCGGTACTAAAAGCACCTTTGATAAATTGCACAATGCCCACTTTCATATTGTGTCCTAAAGCACGCGCCACCATGCCAAATCCCGATGAGCTTTTGCCTTTGCCATTACCTGTTATAACTAATAACAAGCCTTTATCTTTATCAGCTTTTTCTGTTTTGGCATCGACGACTTCTTTGTGGCGTTTCATGCGTTGTTCGTGACGTTGGCTTTTTTCTGTATCAGTCATTTTTTTTCCTAAATAAGAACGGCGGTGATTAATATGGTTGTCTCAAGTAACTCTACCATGGCACCCGCAGTATCGCCTGTGGTGCCATTTAAACGTTGTTGCATACAATAGCGTAAAATTAAAAATACGATAAGGGCGCAGATTAATAATGTAATTCCCGAAAAAATAACACTTAATAACGCGATGCCTGCTAGTAACCATTTGCTTGCAAGACGAGGTTGATTGGCAACAAGCAGGGCGCCAATACCATCTTGGCGTACATATGGCGTGGTTAAAAATAGTAAAGGTAATGCGCTGCGCGCTAGCGTGACGGCGAACACAATTGCTACATAGTTCTGCTGAGTAAGTAATTCAACCAGCGTGACAAACTTAATCAGCAGAACCAATATCAACAAAGTAACTGCAATCGGTCCACTGGCCGGATCTTTCATGATCAATAATGTTTTAGCTTTGTTACCCAGTCCTCCTAACCAGGCATCAGCACTGTCAGCTAAACCATCTAAGTGTAATCCTCCCGATAAAATTACCCAAAGGCTAAGGAGCAAAACAGCGCTTACAAAAATTGATTGTGTATTTAACAACCAAGCAGCAAGTAGCAATATACTAGAGATAACTAAGCCGACTACAGGGTAAAACAGTAAAGATTGGCCGATTTGCTTTGGATTGAGTGTTGCAGAAACACGAACAGGAATAATTGTTAAAAACTGTAATGCAATCAACAAAGGCTGTAGTGACATTATGCTTTTTCCGACACAGCGGCTTCAGCAAAGGTTGCCATTGAATTGTGTAACGCACAGCTTAATTTAATCAGCGGTATAGTCGCCGCGGCGCCACTTGCCTCTCCTAAACGCATGCCAATATTAAGTAATGGTTGGGCAGCTAAATGTTTTAAAATAACCTGATGACCTAATTCAGATGACTGATGGCTGTATAAAAACCAATTTTTTGTATCTGGACAAAGTTTTTCGGCCATTAATGCAGCAACACTGGAAATAAAGCCATCGACTAATACGGGAATACCCACTTTGGCACAGGTTAGATAAGCACCCGCTAGTGCAGCAACTTCAAAACCACCAAAATGTTGAAGTATCGAGAAAGGTGAGGTGATTTCGTTGTGATGTTTGTTCAACGCTTGTTGAATCACATCCGCTTTATGATCAATTTCTGCTTGATTTAAACCTGTACCCGAACCTGTTATTTCTCTTGGATTAATGGCTAATAGAGCACTTGCAATGGCCGTTGCGGAGGTAGTGTTACCAATGCCCATTTCACCACCAATGAACAAATCAATATTGTTATTTTTGAGTTTTTCAATATGTTGACGAGCAATTGATAACGCTTGTTGGCATTGTTCTATTGTCATTGCTGGCTGTCGGAGAAAGTTTTGAGTACCCGCAGCAATACGGTGATCTTCAACGCCGGTAAGGGTTTCTAATTGTGACACTGTGCCCATATTTAATACATCTAAATATGCATTTGTTTCCTTTGCCAACACACTAATTGCCGCGCCACCACGAGAAAAATTACGCACCATCTCAGCGGTAACGGACTGGAGAAAAGCGGAAATACCTTCAGCAACAATGCCGTGATCACTTGCAAATACCGTGATATGAATTTTTTCAATATTAGGCTGAGCAGTTGCTTGCATGCCTGCTAGACTAATCGCAACGTTTTCCAACTGACCTAAAGAGCCCGCAGGTTTAGTGAGTTGCAGCTGACGTTGTTGTGCGGCTGACTGAGCTTGTTGATCGATCTTCTTTGGTGGAGAAGCAAGCCATTGTTCAAACTCGGTCATCTAATGTTCCTTTTAAAATATGCGGCAAACCAGCAACGGTTAATACTACGGTATCACTAAGCCTGGCAATGGCTTGGTGTAATAAACCAATTTCATCACAATAGCGTCGAGTTAAATCACCAAGGGGCATGATACCCATGTTGGTTTCATTGCTCACGAAGATCAGTTCGCCTTTGATGTCTGGTAAAACAGCGAGTAGGGCGGCAATTTCAGTTTTTAATAAGGCATCATTATCTATCATTAATAAGTTGGTTAGCCATAAGGTTAAACAGTCAACCAAAACACATTGATTTTCGATGCAATGTTGCTGTAAGTATGCTGCGAGATGAATCGGTTCTTCAATGGTGAGCCAGTGTGCTGGGCGATCTTGTTGATGATGTCTTATACGGCGTTGCATGGCTTGATCGTCTGCTGTCGCCGTGGCGATATAAGTCACATTCAACTTACTCGCGATCGCCATGCGTTCAGCTAAGGCACTTTTACCTGATTTCACGCCACCTAAAACTAAGCAGATAGTCATGTTGATATTGCCGATAATTGTAACAAGTCTCGCAAAGCAGTAGTATCCATATGATCTTCAATCATATCGGCTAAACGCTCGATATCCGCTTCACGTACCGCATGATAGTCTGGAGTTTTAACAGTATCTAAGCCTGCCCAAGCTAATAAAGCGTTACAAGCAGATGTTTGTTCAAATAAACCGTGTACATAGCTGCCAAGGATATGGTTGTCATCACTTATTGCACCATCACTGCCTGATTCTAATTGGCACACAGGTTTTGATAAATCAACGCCTTCAGTGATGCCAGCATGAATTTCATAGCCGCTCACATTTGCGTTATCTAAGCTTAAAGTCCCGCTGACATTACGTAATTGTTTAGCAATTTGAAGAGTAGTCGTTATTTCTAATAGACCTAAACCAGCTGATTGTCCGTCAGCACCTTCAATACCTTGTGGATCATTAATCAGCCGACCTAACATTTGAAAACCACCACAGATTCCAATCACTTTTCCGCCATAACGAAGATGTTTTTGAATCGCTTGTTCCCAGCCCGATTCACGTAACCAAGCAAGATCAGCTCTCACACTTTTTGAACCGGGTAAGATAATCAAATCTGCTGGTGGAATCACTTGTTTTGGAGCAATAAATTGCAGATCAACTTGTGGATGAAGTCGCAGTGGATCAAAGTCAGTGTGATTACTGATGCGTGGATATACAGGTACTATAACTTTGAAAGTCGCGTCGTTGGTTATTTGTTGTGTATTGATGGCATCTTCAGCTTCAAGATGTAAATCTTGTAAATAGGGTAATACACCTAATACGGGTTTGCCAGTATATTCTTGTAACCAATCAAGTCCTGATTGTAATAAGGCGATATCACCGCGAAAGCGATTGATAATAAAACCCTTAACGCGATCTTGTTCAGATTGACTCAACAGGCTTAGCGTACCCACCAGATGAGCAAACACGCCACCCCGATCAATATCTGCCACGATTATAACTGGGCAATCTACCGCTTCAGCAAAACCCATATTGGCAATATCACCATCACGGAGATTAATTTCAGCCGGTGAACCTGCACCTTCGACGATCACGGTTTGATATTGAGCAATTAATCGTTGATGCGAGCTTAAAACAGCTGCCATTGCCGTTTGTTTATATTGATGATAATCCTTCGCCTCCATATTACTAATGGCATGACCATGAATAATGACTTGTGCGCCAGTATCGCTATTGGGTTTTAACAATACTGGATTCATATCAGTATGCGGCTGTAATTTACAAGCTTGGGCTTGTACTGCTTGAGCACGACCAATCTCACCGCCATCTACGGTCACCGCACTGTTTAAAGCCATGTTTTGAGGTTTGAAGGGCACCACTACAACACCTTGACGTTGCAACCAGCGACATAGAGCCGTAACTACTGTACTTTTACCCGCATCAGATGTTGTGCCTTGAATCATTAAAGTATGTGCGGTCATCTCGATATGTTCTCTAATGCATGCGTTAACCGCTGCCAGTTTGATTCATCTTTAGGTAAACCAAAACGCAGACTGGCTGGCTTTTTAAATAAACGGATAAAAATACCTTGCTGTGCCAGTTGTTGGTGCCATTTTTTAGCCAGTGGTGATCGAACCCATTGAAATAGATTACATCCCGCGGTGGGTGATAGATTAAAGCGTGTTAGTAAATCACATAAACGTTGACTAGATTTTGGCAGTATTTGTCGCTGATGTTGTTGCCAATCGGTATCGGATAAGGCGAGCGTTGTAATGTAACGAGATGCTTGAGCAATTGGCCACGGCCCCAATAATTCGGCAAGTGCTTCAAGAAATGTGGGTATTGCGAATACAAAACCAACTCGCAAACCTGCTAACCCAAAAAATTTACCGATAGATCGCAAGATAATTAAACCTTCAACTGGACACTGATTGAGCAGACTATATTCAGGCATCGCATCCATGAAGGCTTCATCAATCACTAACCATCCTCCGCGAGCAGCCAACTGATTGTGCCATGTCAGCAATTGTGAAGGTGAAATTATCTCAGCCGTTGGATTATTAGGATTGACAATCACTAACACATCAATCTCAAGTAACGCATCGTTAATCGAGGATGAATCAAGCTCAACAACAATATGACCCGCCTGCCGCCAAGAATGCGCGTGTTCAGCATAAGAAGGCGTTAATAACCCCACCCGACTATGTTTGCGCATGCGGGGTAATACTTGAATAGCGGCTTGTGAACCAGCAACTGCTAATAAATTATTACACTGATAATAAGCTTGAGCAGCCGTTAGTAAGCCATCATATTCAATAGGTAGATGTGACCAAATAGTATTTGGTAAGTTCTCTGGTACAGGCCAGCCGTTAGGATTGATGCCTGTAGAAAGATCGAGCCAATCGCTAAGTGGGATATTATATTGTTGACTCGCTGCAGCGAGATTGCCGCCGTGTTCAAGCATAACTTAAGCCCGTGATGATGGTTAATAAGCTAACCCATAACAATACACCATGTCGGACGAGTTGCAATGCCCTTTCAATATCGTATACCTCAGGTTCGCGACCACAACCAAGAGTTATTCGATTGTGCCATTGACCACCATATTGTGCCGCACCACCTAAGCTGACCATCAATGCTCCAGCCCCTGATGCCATAACTGGACCAGCGTTAGGACTATCCCATTGTGGTGCTTGTTTTCGCCAACATTGAATGGCGGTTTTAGTGTTTCCTACAATGGCATAACTTAACGCAGTCATTCGTGCTGGAATGTAATTCAATACATCATCGAGTCGTGCGGCAAAGCGACCAAAATATAGATAACGTGGCGATCGATAACCCCACATGGCATCTAAAGTATTGGCTAACCGATAACAAATAACGGCAGGAACGCCGCCAATTAAAAACCAAAAAAGGGCTGAAAAAACACTATCAGCACCATTTTCTAAAACGGATTCAATAGTGGCTCGTGGAATATTTAAGGTCGCAGGATCGCGACTCACAATACGACTAGCAAGATAGCGAGCTTGTTCTTTGTCGCCAGACTGTAAAGCGTCAGCTATTGGACGAGCATGATCATGCAAGCTTTTATGACCAATACAAAGTGTTAAAACGATGATACTAAAAAGAATAGAAATACTGTCAAAACTGACAATAAAAGCACTAAGTAGTGTCATTGGAACTAATAAACTACATACAGCCAAACTGCCTAAAATAAGTTTTTTACGATCAGATGCCAAATTGTTTGGATATAAACGAGATTCAACGCGTTTAACTAATAAGCCAAAACCTACAAGCGGATGATAACGTTTTGGTTCACCCAAAAGCCAATCAAGCACGATGGCCGAGATAATGAGGAGAGTAGTAATCAACATAGCTACTAATTATCACCCCATATATTTTCATATAAAACTTCGTCAATATCGATGCCTTGACGCCAATTTTCTTGTTCTAACATCGGCTTCGAATAAAATTCATCAACATGGCCTAAACATAAAATAGCCACCGGCTTAGCACCTTCGGGCATTTTGAGAAGATTGGCTAGATCATCAGGATTAAATAATGACACCCAGCCCATACCAAGTCCTTCTGCACGAGCAGCTAACCACATATTTTGAATAGCACAAGCGACCGATGCCAAATCCATATCAGGCATCGTGCGACGACCAAAAACATGTTGCTCACGCTGATCCATCAAACTCATGACGATGATTTCAGCACAATGATCCATACCGTCAACTTTCAACTGCATAAATTCTTGCTGGCGCTCGCCTAGTGCTTCAGCAGTAATATTCGTTTCATTATTGACCAGATTTTTTATTGATTGTCTTAAAGTCAGATCACTAATCCGAATCATTCGCCAAGGTTGCATTAGGCCAACACTAGGCGCTTGATGTGCTGCCATTAAGAGTCGTTTTAAAATAGCAGGATCAACAGGATCTGCATTAAAGTGACGCATATCTCGGCGTTGTTTAATTACACGATACACCGCATCGCGATCATCATCATTAAAGGCGAATTTATTCATTTTATTCTAAGGTGAAAACAATTCAGCGATAAGGCTGGGATTAGAAGGAAAATAAAAATGGATATACGAAGCTGTTAATCTATTTTTTTGATAAACCGCTTCATGAGTATGATTGCCATTAGGATTTGTGGCGATTGCTTCCGGTTCTGTTGACGTTTCTAGAATAGAATGATGGTATGTATGACCACGAACCAAATGATTATTAAGTGAGACTTCTTGCAAGGCTAAAGCAGAAAACCGTGACTGCATGACCGTGTTACCTGATATGAGTCCGATCATATTCGCCGGTATACCTTTTTTATCAGTAATTGATTCCGTCAAATAGAGCATGCCTCCACATTCAGCCAAGATCGGTTTTTTGGTATTATAGTGTTGTTTAATCGCATTAATCATCGACGTGTTTTTTGACAGGCCATCTAAATATAACTCTGGATAACCGCCAGGTAAATACATGCAATCTGCCTCTGGCATTACGTCATCATTTAGTGGCGAAAAGAAAGTGAGTTCGGCGCCCATAGCCTGTAATAGATCAAGATTAGCCTGATAAATAAATGAAAAGGCGGCATCTTTAGCGATGGCAATCCTTACATTGTTCAGTAAACGAGGTAGTATGCTTTTTTCACCAGCAGGAAATTGGCTTTTTGGTAAAATCGCTTTAGGATTTATCACCAGTTGATTTGCTAATAATGACAAACGCTGATCAAGATCTGTAATTTCTTCGGCTTGCACTAAACCCAAATGACGACTTGGTAACGCAGCATCAACATTGCGAGGCAAGACTGCAAACCAAGGCAATGTTTCAGATAAAGATTCTGTCAACATATCTTGGTGACGTTGACTTGCCGTGCGATTGGCGACAACGCCAGCAACCTTAACATCATCACGATAATGAGCTAAACCGTAGGCGAGGGCGCCAAATGTTTGTGCCATCGCAGAACCATCAATAACAGCAAGCACCGGAATATTAAGCGAAGCAGAAAGATCGGCCGTGGATGGGTTGCCATCAAATAAGCCCATAACACCTTCAATCAAAATCAAATCAGCATCTGCTGCCGCATCTGTTAAGAGCTGACGAGATTGTTGCTCGCCGACCATCCATAAATCAAGTTGATAAACTGGATTACCGGAAGCTTGTTGCAAAATCATTGGATCAAGGAAATCGGGTCCTACTTTAAAAACACGGACCCGTTTGCCTTGTTGACGATAATGTCTGGCTAATGTGGCTGTAACCGTTGTTTTACCTTGACCAGATGCGGGTGCAGCAATAACTAACGCTGCACACTCATGTGTTTGATTCAAGATTGTTGACCACTTTGTTTTGTTGTTGTGCTCGTAAGAGAGACCACAAGAATATGGCAAATCATGGCAATAGCGATATAAAAAGCTAAATTAGATAATGAAGATGGATAGTATTTTATAAAACGGTGTCCAAACTCAATTAACGTCTGATCAGCATAATGACCCGAAAATAAGTAGAAACCACCACTAGAAAACACTTTGCTAATCGCAGTAGCAATGATCAAACTAGCACTCAAAGGCAGTAATGTTGACCAATTAAATTGATATTGTTGCTTGTACCAACGACCTGCTAAATAAAGCGTGCCATAGGCTGGTAATAACAAAGCATATGCAGGTGAGGCACAAAAAGTACTGCCACCGCCAAATGTCATGGAAAGATAATCTAATAGGGCAACTTCAGCTAACAATACAACAAACATCCATTTACCTGACAGGTACAAACCTGCAAGAAAAAAGAGAGCTAAGCTTGCACTGGGAAGATGATTAAGGGTGGCAAAATGATGGCCGCGAGTGATTGCCATAATAGCAATAAGAATGAAACCAATGATGAACTGATGACGCTTGGATAAAGTGAGCATGAAAATCTCCATTGTGCCGACCCGCACATGGGTAAAAAAAAGCATATTTGTAATATGCCATGAAACATTAGGCCGGTATCCGGACTTATGAATGTCAATTTTTAGATTTTTTGCGCCATAATTGAAGATCTAACGCGATAAAAAATTAAAACAATAAAACATTCACTTACCGTTGCGGGGGCAGTGCTGGACTTATCTAACGACTCACCAGTTTCTCGTTTACTCAACAGTATTTAGTCTGCTGACACCTAATATTGTGACAAAGAATAGGTGGCAATGTCGGAAGATGTCAATGCTCTACAAAGCTGAGGGTTAACAATTAGCTTATTAAAATCTTAAGTTGACTTAACTTGCGAGAATTACTATTATGCCCAGCTGCTTAAGGTGCATTGACCTAAAAGTCAATGTTAAACGGGAAGTTGGTGAGTTATCAATAATGACAAACCCAACACTGCCCCCGCAACGGTAAACGTTGAGAACAAACCATCAGCCACTGCGAATTTATCGTGGGAAGGCGGTTTGATTGACGAAAGTCACAACGCGAGTCCGGAGACCGGCCTGAAGTACCCTCACAAGTTATTTGACTTGTGTTTACCCAAATTCCGGATCGCGGGTGAGCGTATCCTAATGGAGCAAAAATGAAACAATCACATGGGCATTTTGCCTTACGTAGCTCTGCACGTCTGCTATTATCATCCATCGCCATAATAAGCTTCTCTGCATCAATCCACGCTGATGAAACACTCGATAACATCACGGTTACAGCAAATCGTATGCCTACAGTAAATGTGTTAGCGCCGACTACCGTTATTACTCGTGCCGATATTGAGCGTTTGCAAATTACAGATTTAACGACATTATTATCACGTCAGCCAGGAATTGATGTTGCTGTTAATGGAGGGGTGGGTAAAAAAAGCAGCATATTTATGCGTGGTACTAATTCAGATCATGTATTAGTGCTAATTGATGGTATTAAATGGCATTCTGCAACATCTGGTGGCCCATCAATACAAGATTTCCCAGTAGAACAAATTGAACGCGTTGAAATCGTACGTGGTTCACGTTCAGGACTGTATGGTTCTGAGGCCATTGGTGGTGTTATTCAGATCTTTACTCGTAAAGGACATCAGGGTATTACACCATATGCCAAAGTTGGATATGGTTCTCACAATAGCAAACATGCTGCTGCGGGTGTGAGTGGGGGCAATGCACAAACTACTTATAATTTAAGCTTTAATCATCAATCGACAGACGGTATTAATGCCCGCCAAAATGATAATCCTGATAAAGATGGTTATCGAAACAAGAGTGTTTCAGCTAAATTGCAACATAATGTGAATGACAAACTTGATATTGGTGCTAACTTCTTGAGAAGTGAAGGTTTTAATGAATACGATGGCTTTAACGTAACTTCAATAAATGAAGGTAAGTCAATACAGCAAATTATGGGCGTTAATTCAAACCTTCAAGTTAATGATGACTGGCTAGTTTCGTTATCCTTAGGTGAGTCGCGAGATGATAGTCTAACGATAACCAATGGACAAAATGGTGATACTTTTAATACCCTCCATCATTTTGCTACGGTGATTAATACAATTAGTATTTCCCAAAACCATACTTTAAATATTGGTTTTGATTATGAGGTAGATGATGTTAGCGATTCGACTCCGAACAGTCTTGCATTTGATCAAAGCTCTCGTGATAACAAAGCTGGATTCATTTCGTGGCAAGGTAATGCTGACAAACACAGTTGGTTATTAAGTGCACGCCATGATGATAATGAGGCTTTTGGTAATTACGATACAGGCATAGCGGAATGGGGCTATTGGCTACAAGAAGGGGTTCAACTAACCGCAAATATTGGTACAGCATTTAAGGCGCCAACGTTTAATGAGTTGTATTATCCTGATGTGGGATTCTTTGTAGGAAACCCAGATCTTAAGCCTGAAAAGTCGAAAAACTATGGTTTAGGTTTAACATCTGATACTTCTTGGGGACATTGGGGGCTACAAGCCTATCAAACTGAAGTGCGTGATTTATTGAATTACGTTTTTCCAACTACAGAAAATATAGCTAAAGCGAAAATAAAAGGACTTGAATTGGATGTGGCAACGCATGTTGCTGGTTGGGAAATAGCCTTTAATGCTTCGCTATTAAAGCCGGAAGATAAAGAGACTGGCAATATTTTAGCGCGACGTGCCCAACGGTTAGCCAATGTTAATATCGATAAACAATGGGGTGCATGGTCAACGGGTGCTAGTTGGAAGCTAAGAGGTCATAGTTTTGATAATGCCTCAAATACAACTCGATTAGGTGGTTTTGGTTTGTTGGATTTACGCATTGCTTATGATTTAAGCCAAGATTGGTCTGTAAAAGCTAATATTAGTAATGCATTTAATAAAGAATATCAAACGGTTAACAATTTCAATAGCCTAGACCGGACTGTTATGTTTACACTTTCATACCAGCCTTAACTATTTTGGCGCTGGACTTTTATTAGTCAGGCGCCACATTATTACAACTGACCACCATGAAAAACCAATCGTGGTGGATAATCTTCATATTGTTTTATGCGACTCATGCAGGCATAGGGCACTTCGAGTCGGAATAGGTTAGTGCTTGGAAAGCCTAAAACATGACTCATAATGGTTCTGATCACGCCACCATGTGCCACCAAGAAACAATGTTGTATTTGGTCTTCATGAAGTGATTTTAATAACGCGTTCCACCCAGAGATTACTCTCAATTCAAAGCCTGCATATGATTCACCCTCAGGTGGCATCGCTGAACTTGGATTTTGCGTTAACTGAATAAGTTTTTTAGTATCACTACCACTATATAGATCAGTAAATAACTGGCCATCCCAAAGTCCAAAATTCATCTCTTCAAATCGCCCATTCATCTCCAATGGCAAAGATAAATTATCGGCAAGTTCCTTAGAAAAAGCACTACAGCGTTGTAATGGCGAGCTAATAATTTTATTCCAAACACTCTCTTTATCACGGATAGCTGTTCGCATTTGTTGCCAGCCCAAAGTGCTGAGAGGTTCATCTGTTTTACCTAAGAGTTTTGTGCCAGCAGCGACATCACCATGTCGGAGCAGATCAATTGTTATTTCTTTCATAGAGTAAAAAATTCACGAATTCAAAAATAGGCAGCCATTATATACTCTGGACAGTCAAGCGAGCAGCCAACGCATGACCAACGTCAATCTCCAAAATTTGAACAAATATCAGTGTTGCAGGGAGCATGAATGCTATTCGAAATACGGCGGCGACCTAAATTAATAAAGCGTTAGTTAATGACGATCTTTGTAATGTTATAAATAAAAATACTGAGCATGACAGATGAAATTGTTTTAAAATCATAAGATTTACGCTTTAGAAAATAAAATTATGACGCAATCGTTTGATGATAAAGGTTTTGCCACTCGTGCAGTTCGTGCTGGTCAAATTAGAACCCAAGAGGGCGAGCACGCTGAACCTATCTTCCCAACTTCTAGCTATGTGTTTGAAAGTGCAGAACATGCTGCAGCGCGATTTTCAGGTGAAGAACAGGGCAATATCTACTCTCGATTTACCAACCCGACCGTGCGTACTTTTGAGCAACGTTTAGCGACGTTAGAAGGTGGTGAATCGGCTGTCGCTACCTCGTCAGGTATGTCCGCAATTTTATCAACATTTATGGCCTTATTTGCCGCAGGTGATCATATTGTGTCATCACGAAGTGTCTTTGGTACCACGCGGGTATTGTTTGATAAATATCTCGCAAAATTTGGTATTGAAACGGATTATGTGGCGTTAACCGATATTGAAGATTGGCAGCGGGCAATTAAACCGAATACCAAAGCTTTGTTTCTAGAAACGCCTTCTAATCCAATGAATGAAATTGCCGATTTAGCAGCCTTATCTACGTTAGCTAAAGCAAATGATTGTTTATTGATAGTTGATAATTGTTTCTGTACACCTGCTTTGCAACAACCTTTAGCAATGGGTGCTGATATCGTCGTACATTCCGCCACCAAATATATTGATGGTCAAGGCCGTTGTGTCGGTGGTGCAGTTGTTGGTGATGCCAAGCTTGTTGGTCAAGAAGTTTATGGTTTTTTACGTACCGCTGGACCAACGATGAGCCCTTTTAATGCGTGGACATTTTTAAAAGGACTTGAAACATTAGATCTAAGAATGAAGGCACATTCTGCATCAGCGTTGAGATTGGCAACATGGTTACAACAACAGCCCCAAGTGACGAATGTATTTTATGCTGGTCTGTCGAATCATCCTCAACATGAATTGGCTAAAAAGCAACAATCAGCCTTTAGTGGCCTTGTTGCCTTTGAGGTTAAAGGCGGTAAAGTGGGCGCGTGGAAATTAGTCAATGCAACTGAGTGGTTGTCGATCACTGCTAATTTAGGTGATACCAAAACGACGATTACACATCCAGCTACAACGACACATGGTCGTTTAACACCAGAAGCAAGGGCTGAAGCGGGCATCAGCGATGGTTTGTTGCGTATTTCTGTCGGCTTAGAAAATGTAGAAGACATTCAAGCGGATTTGCAACGAGGTTTAGATTTACTTTAGTTCAAAAATAGTCAGCAGTTATCATTCTATCCTTGAGTATGAATTATTAAAGCGGCATAAAACCTGCATAAATGAACATGACATTGTAGATGTGCGTCGGGAAATCGTCATTGTATTTCAAGGGTTAGCCGATGTATTTAATAAAAACAATAGGTTATGAATTTATGACACATTCTTTGAAAATGATATGGCTGTTGATGGCATTGGCTTTGCTAATGCCTCTGCGGCAGGTTTTCGCGACAACTTCAGCCCCCGTAAGTGATATTCGGATCTTAATTGATGTTTCTGGGAGCATGAAAAAGAATGACCCCAATAATTTACGTGCACCTGCATTACGGTTGTTAGTCGGCTTATTACCCAATGATGCCAAGGCCGGTACCTGGACATTTGGTCAATACGTCAATATGTTAGTGCCATTTCGTGACGTAAATGATGCTTGGAAAAAAGAAGCAGAATTAAAATCAACAAAGATTCACTCTTATGGCTTGTTTACCAATATTGAACAAGCATTAACTAAAGCAACAGCTAACCAAAAAGGTATTGATCCGCGTTACCGTCGTAGTGTTATTTTATTATCTGATGGCTTAGTAGATATCTCGAAAGATGACACGATCAATAAAAAATCTCGTCAACGAATTTTAGATATCATTGTGCCTCGTCTCAAAAAAAATAATGTTGCAGTACATACCATTGCCTTATCTGATTCTGCTGATCATGACTTGTTACGGTCGATTGCATTAGCAACAGACGGCTGGTATGAGCAAGTTGATAATGCTGACCAATTACAACGTGTTTTTCTTCATTTGTTTGAAAAAGCGGCAACTCGAGATACGGTTCCCTTAGTGGATAATCAATTTAAGATTGATAAAAGTGTAAAAGAAATGACCTTATTGGTCTTTCGCACTAAAGGTTCAAAGACGACCGAATTATTATTACCTAATCAATCTCGTATTAATTTAAAAAAGATCCCTAAAAATGTTCGTTGGCACAGTGAAGGCAATTACGATTTAATTACTATTGCTAAACCACTTGCCGGTCAATGGCAGATCGTCGCTGATGTGGATCCTGATAACCGCGTGATGGTGGTGACTGACTTAAAATTAAAAACAACAGATTTACCTAATAATATTTTAATGGGTGAAACATTTGATTTTGATGTGAGTTTGACTGAAAAAAATAAACTGATCGATCGCCAAGATTTTTTGAAACTGGTTAATGCTCAACTTAAAGAAGAATCAGAAATTGCCGATGCTATTGAACGCAGTTTGAATGCAAACCAAAAAAAAGGGATTTATCGTACCCACGTCGGTGAAAACTTTAAAGCGGGTCACAATGATGTGGTTATTACCATGACTAGTCCGACCTTTGAACGTCAACGTAGACAAAGTATTAATGTCGTCGAAACGCCGTTTGAAATTAATGTGGAACAGTTAAAAGATCAAGCAAGCCGCACCCATCGATTGACATTCAGACCAGATGAAGACTTGATTAAAACTGATAAGCTCAGCATAGCAGCAATGCTAACTGCAGAAGATGGCAGTGAATGGTCGTATGATGTAATGAAGGTTGCTGATAATGAATGGCAATTGACCCTAGCAGATTTACAAGTTGGCGAAAAATACACAGTGGCCTTACAGATCCGTGCTGAAACAGTTAAAGGACGCCCATTGTTTTTGCAACCCGAATTAATCGAATTGCGTGATGAACTCGCCGTCACAAAATCTGAAACACCCACGGAATTATCTAAAGAAGACCTTGCGATACTCGATACGAAGGATAAAACTTCAGAACAAGCCATAGCGCCGGAAACAATGCCGGAAGTCATCGAAGAAAAGCAGAATATTGTTGCTGATAAGATGGTTGAAAACACAGTAAAAGAACCGGTGATTGATGAAATGTCTCGGGATACAGATAACCTGCTACCGGAATCCATCGATCAAGCTCCTAGTTTGCTAGATACAGCTGATAACACCGAACTAGTAGGTCTGAGCCCGGCTATTAAATTAGCGATAGGTAATGGTCTCATCTTATTAATGATCGGCTTAGGGGTTTTCTTCTGGCGACGTAAAAGTGCCAAGAGCACTAATCCTGGGGAGCAATTATAAATGGATATCGTTCTGGACATGTTGGCTTATGAATTAGCGGCTATATTTGCTGTTTTGAGTATTTGGCTCATTTTGCGAAATAATAAAAAAGGCAAAGCAACGTATGAGATGGCTAGTCAAACAGTGAAAAAATTAAAACAAGCTAAAGATCTTAGAATTGAAAGTTTATCTAAGGTTTTGGCTGAAAAATATGGTTTGGGTGGTCAGCCTTTATCGCAAGCGGCGATTGATTTTCAAGATCGCGAGCAGCAAATATACAAAGCCTTATTGAATGTTTTCGTTGAGCAAGATGGCTATGCATTGCTGAATATTCCAAAGCAACTTGAAAAGGCTATTGATGCTAGTTTAGATTTGCTTCCTCTAGCAGAGAAACCTACTCTCGCGGCGGTAGATAGCGCCTTGACGTTAAGTGAGCAAATAGAGACAACCGCACAACAGCTTGAAGTGTTAATGACGCTATTTAGACAAACAAATGTCGAGCAGCCTGCCAAACAGCTAGATCCTGAAACGGAAAAGGTATCGGACAAAGAAATCGATGCTCCAGATTTACTGGTCAATGATGTACCAGAGCTACTTGAAGAAACGACTGATGAATATAAAGTCCCTGTTGAACAAGTAATAGCAGAAGCCGCAGAACAAATAAACGATGCAATTGAAATAGAAATGACTGAGGAGGAAGACCTTTTAAATAGTCTTTACGATGACTTAGCCATTCCTGATACAAGTGCAGATGAACAACCTCTCGAAGAGGGTATGACGGCAGACGATGTTGACGCCTTACTAGCTTCTATGGATGACGAGCTACAAGTAGATAGTGATATTGACGGCATTGATTTGAGTACTCTAGATAACGATGGTGAAATTAAGGAGCAAAGTCAAAAAAAGTCTGATGCAGAATTAGTAGCTGATACCGCTGATTCAGCGACAGGTATCAATGATATACCAGTAGAATTAGAAGTTACAGCGGAGGTTGAAGCTGAGCCGGAAGTTGAGCTAGAAATTGTAGTTGAACCAGAAGTTGAACCAGAAGTTGAAACTGAGCTAGAAATCGAACAGCCTTTAGCTCAGAATAAGATGAGTGATTATATTAGGGGTGAATGGAACACTATCACGCCTGACATTTATGGCAAAACTGTTATTCAAGCTGAACCAGATATTACTGCAAACTTGGATAATGAAGAAGATCTAACGGCAATATCTGAACCTGAAGTCGAACAGCCTTTAACTCAGAATAAGATGAGTGATTATATTAAGGGTGAATGGAATACTATCGCGCCTGACATTTATGGCAAAACTGTTATTCAAGCTGAACCAGATATTACTGCAGACTTAGATAACGAAGAAGAGCTAACGGCAATATCTGAACCTGAAGTTGAACAGCCATTAGTTCAGAAAAAAATGAGTGATTATATTAAGCGCGAATGGAATACTATCGTGCCTGACATTTATGGCAAAGCTATTATTCAAGCTGAACCAGAAGTCGAAACTGATCTAGAGCACAAAATCGTAGCATCTCAGTTTGATACTGAAGAAGCTATGTTAACTGCAATGATGACGAAATTGGAGTCGTCTGAAGCTAATCAACAACAGATGGAAGGTTTAGATACTCAGCACGAAGAAGAGTCTGAGCCTAAAATGGAATTAGAAGTTTTAAGAGATAACGTTAGAGCAAGATCTATTCAGATTGAGAACGAAAATGGTCAGGCTAAATTAGTTGAACCAGAAATTTATACTGGAGTTGATATTGAATCAGATTTTGATACTAGTTCTCTACAGCTTCCACTTCCTGATGAAGACGCTTTAGATGAATTATTAACTGATGTGTGGAATTTAGAAGCAGAATCAAAAGAATCAGGTTTATATGATTCTGAGTTAATGGCAGATAATATTGCTGAACCTGAACCTGAACCTGAACCAAAACAAATTATCGTTGATGCAGAGCATGCATTGGAAGCCATGATGATGGATCTTACTGCAGAGCCATTGCCCTCCGAGGCTGATCTTGAGGAAATGATGGCTGAGATCAGAAAATTAGAACAAGAGAATACAATGCCTGAACAGGATAATGAGCGACAAACATCAGTGTCTAATCAAGATGAGTTACAGTCGATTCTGTCTAATATCCCTTCGTTTACGGAAATGAATAAAAAACGCTGATATCGAAAATAGCTAATCTTAACAAGATGACTTGGCATTTTTTTGCTCTTAATAATTTACTATTTGTTAGAATCTATGGCAAGTAATTATAGGACTAAAAATGTCAGAACAAATTCATCAAGTAGCCATTATCGGTGGTGGGGTATGTGGTACGGCATTATTATATTTATTAGCAGAATATAGCGATGTAAATGACATCGTACTGATTGAGAAATATGATGATGTCGCCAAGGTTAACTCGCATGGGCGAAATAATAGTCAAACCTTACATTGTGGTGATATTGAGACTAACTACACCTTAGACAAAGCCTCTAAAGTCAAAGCCGCAGCGGAGATGGTTGTCAATTACACGGCAACCTTAGAAAGCCGTGACCACATTATTTTCAAATATCCTAAAATGGTGCTCGGGATCGGCGAAAAGGAATGTCGTCAATTACGCGAACGGTTTACGATTTTTCGTGATCACTTTACATCGATGCAGTTATTAGAAAAAGAAGATATTGCTCGAATAGAACCTAAAGTCGTGATGATACAAAATGGTGAATATCGACCAGAACCCTGCGTTGCTTTAGCCGTTTTAGATGAGTATTGTGCGGTTGATTTTAATCAATTAGCAGAATCTTTTGTCAGCCAAGCGAATAAAAACGCCTCCACCACCATTCAACTTAAAATGAATAGTCATGTTGAAGAAATCCTCCATATTGATGGCATTTTTCATATTAATACTCAAGACCAATGTATAAAATCAAAAACAGTGGTAGTTTCTGCTGGTGGGCATAGTTTGTTGTTAGCGCAACAAATGGGTCACGGCTTAGAATTTTCATGTCTACCGGTTGCTGGCAGCTTTTATTTCACGCCAAAAGTACTGAATGGTAAAGTTTATACTGTCCAAAATGATAAATTACCGTTTGCGGCAGTACATGGTGATCCTGATGTGTTGATTGAAGGCAAAACACGCTTTGGACCCACAGCTTTATTATTACCATTATTAGAACGCTATAACATGAGTACCTTTTTTGAGTTTTTAAGGGTACTTAAATTAGATCGTCGTGTTTTAAAAGTGTTCTGGGATTTATTCAAAGTTACTGATATTCGCAACTATATTTTAAAAAACTTCTTGTTTGAAGTGCCCGGCTTACGCCGCTGGTTGTTTTTAAAGGATGCTCGAAAAATAGTACCTTCTTTGGAATTAAAAGATATCAGTTTCGCGAAAGGGTTTGGTGGTGTGCGTCCACAATTAATCGATAAGAAAAAATCTACACTCATGTTAGGTGAAGCCAAAATTAACCCAGGAAATGGAATTATTTTTAATATGACGCCTTCTCCCGGTGCAACAAGTTGTTTAGAAAATGCCGAACTTGATATGAGTTTAATTACCGCTCTTTTAGGGGCTAAAATTGATGAACAAAAGCTACAACAAGTATTACATAAATAATCTTAGACTTATTCTGGCGAAAAGATACTTATAAGGATTAAAGCGGGTTTATCTTTTGCCTTATTAGTTGGTGTGCTGGGTTTTTCCCACAAGATAAATCGATAGATCAAAGTTAAATAGGCCTTAGAGTCTTATTAACGGTAGCTTATAAAGATATGTAATATGGCGCTTAACCATGAAGTTAATAACAAAAATAGCGGCAAAACTGATCAATGCCGACAAATATTTACCTTTTTTGTTGAAGATATGATGTTTGGCCTAAATGTTGAGAATGTACTCATGTTAAGTCAAGAAGTGAGCGATATTCAACGGCTGCCTGTTGAAGAGCTTGATTTTTGTGGTGTCACTAAATTTTAAGGTGCAATTGTACCTGTACTTGATTTTGCTCATCGTGTTGGCATTCCATCAGGTATGGATGCTAAAACGGCTTTATTAAGTGTTTTAACTGAGCGTGAAAATGATCATGTGGAATGGATAAATTTACTAGAAAACACCATTAAAGCAAGTGTTGTATTCACCAAGGTAGCTAATTCTAAAGACGGTAGCTTTGATAAGTGGCATCGTTCATTTTATACTCGTGATGAAACCTTGAAAGAGTTGCTGGAAAGTTTTGATAAATCACACAAAAAACTACATGCCTTAGCTGAACCTCTTATTACATTACGAGATAATGGCAAACAAGATGGAGCATTAGAACGATTAGCTCAAGAGCGAACACCTACTTTACGTCGTTTACGCGCCTTGTTTTCTCGTGGGCGTGACCAGATTCGAAGTGGTATGGGCCAAGTATTGTTATTTATTACCTTGGATGGCAAAACGCCACGTTGCGCCCTAATGATTGATGAAATTAATGATGCATTGAATTATGTTCCTGCGAATTATCAATTAAGTCACAGCGGGGCATGGCGTTAATTAATAAAATAGAACAAGTCTATAGAAGGGATCTATGTACGACCAAATACACCAGACTGTCTATTTTTTGATATTAATAAATTATCCGATATTGATACCTTAATGAAAAAAGTCAGTTGAGCCCCGTCATCGCCTAACTAAAAGCCATCTTTGCTTCGGTGGCTTTTTTATTTGAAATTGGACAATATAATCATGTCGTCATCTCCCTATATTACCGCACAAGGCATGTCACGCCTTAATGAAGAACTTACTCAAATTTGGATAAGACGAAGAGATGTCGTGAGAGCATTATCGGCAGCAGCGGCAGAAGGCGATAGATCGGAGAACGCCGAGTATATCTATCGAAAAAAAGAATTGCGGGGTCTTGATCGTAGAATTCGCTACTTGCAGAAAAGAATGCCCGATTTGCATGTTATTGCCGCTAACCCTGACAATCAGAATAGAATATTTTTTGCGGCTTGGGTCACCTTAAGAAATGAACAAGGTGAAAAGGTTGAATATCGTATTGTAGGTCCAGATGAAATTGATCATCAAAAAGGTAATGTCAGTATGGATTCACCCTTAGCTTTGGCATTACGAGGCAAAGAAGTCGATGATGAAGCTATTATCACCCTGCCAACGGGCGTTAAACACTATTTTGTAGTGGCTATTCGTTATCAACAGGTTAAGGGCTGATTTTTAGAATCCGACCATCATCGGTAGATATATACAACCAGCCTTCTGGGCTTTCAATGACATTTCTAATTCTGCCTTCTACATTACGTAATAATCGTGTCTCAGAGATTGCCTGATCATTTTCATCCAAAACAATGCGGTTGAGGTGTTGTAATTTCAGCGCACCCGCTAATAAATTATTGTGCCAGTCAGAGAAAGCATTGCCCATGTATTGAATTATACTACTGGGAGCGATCGATGGAATATACACTTTGACGGGTTGTTCCATTCCCGCTTTTTCTGTGGCTTCACCAACAGAAAATGGCGTGTAATATTCCTTACCATAAGAAATAATTGGCCAGCCATAATTCTTACCGGCTTTAATTAAGTTGATCTCATCACCACCGCGAGGGCCGTGTTCGATCTCCCACAATTGATTAGTTATTTTGTTGAAAAATAAGCCCTGTGGATTACGATGGCCATAACTCCAAATTTCCGGCAAAGCGTTTTTGTCACCTACAAAAGGATTATCGACCGGCACACTGCCATCTAAGTTCAAGCGTAAAATTGAGCCAGCATGAGTACTGAGATCTTGTGCGTTAGGGCGAAATCCCCTTTCGCCTACCGATATAAAAATATGATTGTTATTATCAAATGTAATTCTGCCGCCAAAGTGCTGATTGGTATCCGTTGTAGATTTTGTGATCAATAAGTCCTGCCAATCAATTAAGCTGTTACCACTAAGTTTGGCTCGCGCTAATGTCGTTGCGCCTTGGCCTGATACATCTTTGCTATACGTGAAATAAAGCCATTGAGTATTTGCGTAATCAGGTGATAAGGCGACATCAAATAAACCGCCTTGACCTGCCACTTTAATCGCCGGCAATCCAATAATATTAGTCAACGAGCCAGTATTTAAGTTGAGCAGTGAAAGTTGGCCTTTGCGTAATACCATGATGCCGATCGGTCAATACCATTCAAGCCGATCACTTGTTTGTCTGCCAGTAGACCTTATTTAAATTTAACTTGAGTGATCGGCATCAGTCAAGGAATTTAGTTTTTT
>Ga0105055_10001651_pt1 | contig 35780 bp, 20 predicted proteins | sample BON03_FD_78090 | JGI IMG/M metagenome (GOLD analysis project Ga0105055, IMG submission 78090) | Freshwater microbial communities from Lake Bonney liftoff mats and glacier meltwater in Antarctica - BON-03 | ecosystem: Environmental > Aquatic > Freshwater > Ice > Glacier meltwater | place: Lake... | reverse complement strand
TAGAAACAGAAGCATCAACGGCCACGGATGAAGCAACGAACGACGGATTCTGATCGTTCAGACGGTATTTTTGTCTAATTTGCTTTTTGCATTTATTGAATGGACCGCGAATCTCCCATGATATTCTTGCTCGACAATTACGACTCATTTACGTTCAATCTCGTGCAACGCATTGGTGAGATCGATCCGGCAGCGGAAATTCGTGTGGAACGAAACGATCAGATTTCCATTGAACAGATCGAAGAACTCAAGCCGGAACGTATTATCATTTCCCCAGGACCTTGCTCGCCGGCCGAGGCTGGGTTGTCACGAGATTTGATCTCACACTTCGGCCCGAAGATTCCCGTGCTGGGTGTGTGTCTGGGACATCAGTGTCTGGCAGACGTCTACGGTGCGAAAGTCGTGCGAGCTGATCGGATGATGCACGGTAAAACGTCGATGATCTCGCATACTGGCCAAGGCGTTTTTGCAAATCTGCCGAATCCCTTTCAGGCGACTCGCTATCACAGCTTGATTGTGCCAAAAGAGACGGTGCCGGATTGCCTTGAAGTTACGGCATGGGTGAATGACGACGGCCAGTCATTCGAAGTCATGGGCCTGCAACATAAAGAGTTTCCAGTCCACGGCGTACAATTCCATCCGGAGAGTTTTTTGACTGAACACGGCTATGACCTGCTCAGGAACTTTCTGCGGATCTAAACAATCAACGAAATCCATTTCGTCAAATAAACCATCGCGATCACAATGACCCAGGCAATGGCAAATCCTGCAATGCCGCGTCCTGTTGGTTTTGGAATCTGAAAACCATACAGAGCCCACACGTGTTCCAGGCCATCTTCATCCGCAGGGATAAAACGTTGCACAGTTGGCACTTCATTCGGATCCACACGCGTGCGAATGACGCTGTAGAAATATTCCAGCAGATCGTCAGGTTCATGATCCGTCATTAGTGTCGCGACCACGCCCGCAAACAGGCCCGACGAAAGTATGCAGACGATCTTCCAGGCATCCAGCATTACCAGGCCGTTCGCCGTTTCGTAGAACATCAGGTCCTTAAACATTGGAATCGTGCGGTAAACTTCTTCAGACCAGTATCCGCAAATGATGGCCACAAACGAAGCGACCAATGTCGTCGTCCAGACGGAGGCCGTATTCCAGCGAGTCCAGAAGAATCCCATCCACATGCTGATGCCGACTATCGCTGGCGTCTTGATCACAAGTCTTAACACGTCGGTGACATCCGCAAATGTTGTTTGCAACAGCAACGCTATCGCCACCACAACCGGAGCCACGGCGCGGGCGATCCAAACGTAATGGATAGGCGGTCTGCCGGGTTGCAGTTGTTGCTTGCACAAGTATTCCGCAAATAAAGCCGTAGCCGAAATCAACTGAGTTCCGCAGTGACTTACGGCCGCGCTGAGCACGAGCACTGCGACCAGACCCAAAACTCCCGGCCCGATGCTGCCCAAGACGTCGCGAGCAATTCTACCAAATAAGTCTTCTGAAAATGCCAGATTCGCCTGCTGGGCCGCAAGAATTTGTTCGGCTGGTAAACTGGTAATCTCACCCTGAGCGGCAACGGTTAATTGGTTCAAGAGCACGTTGTCGCTGGTATTGGCTTCGTTTCGTAACGGACTGGACGGCCCGAGATACCAAGCGATGGCCGCCAGCGCGGTCAGAGTCCAAATGACGGCCATACCACGCTTCAGAAGATTGCCGAAAGTAAATCCAATGCGTGCGCCCATCTCGGATCGGCTGGAACCTGTGATACTCATAATATGAGGCTGGACAATGATTCCCGTCAATGCTGCGACCGAAAGAGTGAACAGATAAAACGGGGTGAACTGTTCATTGCCACCATGATGCGCGGCATCGGAGCTGGCCACGAAATCGAACATCCCAGACTTTAGGCTGTCCACCTTGTGAAGTTCTCCAAAGCCGCCAATGCGATGGAAAATCATCGGCAACAAAACCAGCGAAAGCAATACCGAGAGTACACCGTGCATCACGTCGATCAGAATTGCCGCTCTCAAGCCACCCACACTGCTGCAGATAATCAACACAGCAGCCAGACCTATGGCGATCAACTCATCACGTTTCACAAGCTTCCATGAGATTAACGGCGGGCGTTCATCCGATGGCGGCTCAAATATCACCTCGACGTCAACCATGGGCAGATGCAGGTCCAGTCGTTGTGCGACGTCCGTAAAATACGGATCGGTGACAGTTCCCAGCAGCCTCGCGCTGCTGAAAAGGACTCCCGCCATGAGAACGATCGCAATCACAATGCCATACACGGAATACAAAGCCGCCGTGCTTGGCCCGAAACGCAACGCGAAAAAGTCGGCAGTCGTGACGACGCGCAATCGACGCAGCAGCGGTGCCAGAACCCAGTAGAACGGCGTGATGGGAAGCCATAGAAACTGCCACCACAGCCCCGCGAGACCGTTTCGCCATGTGCCCGCCATCACGGACGACGGCGAATCGCTGCTGGTCCCGGAACCAAATGCAAACAGCAACGTCGTAAAGAATTGCGAACGTCTGCCGCCGGTAAAGTATTCTTCCGGAGACCTCGCGCGAAGCGCTGCGATAACCGTCAACGCGATTATCGCCACGAAAAAACCAATGAGTAGTATCCAGTCCGTTGTTGTCATTTGGCGGGTATTGTATAGCCTATCGAGCTGTGGGCAATGCTAGACGAAGACAGCTTTTTAGTACCGCGAGCGGGTTGTTGATTCAATACCAACCCGAAGCGTGAGTTTTGATGTTGCGTGTCTTCTATTTTCACAACCCGAAACGTAAGTGAGGGATTGAGATTTCTTTGTTCGGCTGAGTGCCCTCGAATCCCTCGCTGACGCGTCGGGTTGTGATAATTCCCATTCTTTTCCTCTTGATACCGAACGATGCCGAATTCAACTCCATTTTCTCTATACAACGGTATTCACGCAACGGTGATGGGGCTGGGACGATTCGGCGGAGGCGTCGCGGCCACGCGATTTTTGGCACAACACGGGGCCAACGTAACTGTCACCGATCTGCGAAATGCGGAGAGTCTCCACGATTCTCTTGCTGCACTTCGAGACATTCCTCTGACACGACTGGCTCTCGGCGGGCACCCGGAAGACGTTCTTGACGATTGCCAATTGCTGATTGTGAATCCAGCGGTGCCACCCGATCATCCGTTAGTGGCATTGGCGAGATCTCGCCGCATTGAAGTCACGACCGAGATCGAATTATTCCTGCGTCATAATCCAGCGTCTGTTATCGCGGTCACAGGCAGTAATGGAAAATCGACAACCACGGCATTGATTCATCATTTGCTGACGCATGCGTATCCCGATTTTGAAGGCCGAATCTGGCTCGGCGGGAACATCGGAATCAGCTTACTCGATCAATTGAAATCGATTCAAAAACAAGACATCGTGGTTCTGGAACTCAGCAGTTTTCAACTCACTCTGCTGGCCGAAAAACGCTTCCGACCAAACATTGCCGTGCTAACAAATTATTCACCCAATCATCTGGACTGGCATGGATCAGAAGCGAACTATCGAAAAGCCAAACAATCGATCTTTGACGCTCAGACGCCGGACGACGCTGCCGTTTTCCCAGACGACACCGATTCGCATGACGATTCCAACAAGCCGCAATGGCGGATTCGAGCGGGTAGTATGAGGTTTGGCCTAACCGATCACGGCGATGATGGATCATTCCTTGAAGGCGGAACATTGATCCTGCGAAATCAATCTCTTGAGGACGCGATTCGGCTCACGGTACCGCTACAATTGCCAGGGCGTCACAATCAACTCAACATTGCTGCCGCCGCCTGCGCTGCATGGCTGGCGGGTGCAGACTCGACAAAGTTTTCAAATGCGTTGCAATCGTTTCGCCCGTTGCCGCATCGGCTGCAATTGGTCGTAGAAAAATCCGGACGACAATTTTGGAACGATTCCATCGCCACAACGCCTGAATCCGCAATTATGGCGCTGCACGTTTTTCCCGGACGCATTATTCTGCTCGCTGGCGGGTACGACAAAGGTCAGGACCTCGCAGAATTTGCTGCGGAGATTAGGCGAAATGCATCCGCCGTGATTCTTATGGGACAAACGGCGGGCAAGCTTCATGAATTACTGACCAACGGCACGAATGATCTGCAAATCAGAATTGCCACCGACTTTCGAGAGGCGTTTCGGTGTGCAGTTGCGTTCAGCCAGCAAGGCGATATCGTTCTGCTTTCTCCGGGCTGTGCAAGCTACGGATGGTTTCAGGATTTTCGGGAACGCGGAGACATCTTCTCCGCCTTGGCAAGGGATTGGAGCCCGGACAAATGACACGACAAACATTCAATATCACAACGTGCATCGCGATGCTCTGTGTGGCATCTTCCATCGGCTGCGGAAAGACGGAGAAACCGTCAACAATGACCGCCGCTGATCAGGCGCGACGTGCGGCTAAGAACGATTCGACAACTCTGCGTGCCGATCCGAAGGTTCTTCGTCAGCAACTTGGTGCCAATGAGATGGCCAAGTTCCTGGTCGAAGGAAACGATGTTGTTGAAGCAAATCTATTTCGTTCCGGACTGCGTTCCGTTGAACCACTCAAAGGTCTGCCACTGCGAGGCCTGGATCTTGGCTTCACTTACGTCTCCGATTTGACACCGCTCACTGGCATGCCGCTGGAAAGCCTGATCCTGGAGAATACTCCGGTCGCTGATCTTTCGCCGCTAAAGGGTATGCCGCTAAAAGTTTTGAAAATTCAAAACACCAAAGTGACAGACTTTAGTTTCCTTGAAGGCATGAAGCTGACTCACTTCAACGTGCTAAACGTGCCATACACTGATCTAAATTCACTGCGAGACATGCCGCTGGATACATTGTGGCTCACCGGTTCCAAGGTGACTGATCTTGCGCCATTGTCGGGCACAAAGCTCGTGAGTCTTGACGTGGCCGAAACGGAAGTCAGTGATTTGACTCCTGTGGGAACAATTGCGTCACTCAGACGGCTTAACATCGCGAAGAGTTCAGTGGCAGACTTAAGTCCCCTCGCTGGCCTAAGCCTTGAACGCATCGTACTGTCGCCCGAACGCATTCGCACGGGTATTGAGGCGATTCGCAATATGAAAAGTCTGGTCTATATTCAGACGGAAATTGAACAGAACCTGGAAGCGGGCGAATTCTGGAAACGCTACGACCTTGGGATCTGGGACGATATAACGACGCAGGAGAAATTGTGAGTCAGCAAGTCGTTCGCCAAATTGTCAGCAACGTGGAATCTGCCGTTCTCGGAAAACCCACAGCCGTGCGATTGTCGGTTGTCACTTTACTGGCGGGTGGTCACATACTTCTGGAAGATGCTCCCGGACTGGGAAAAACTTCGCTGGCCCGTGCCCTTGCGAAATCACTTGGCTGCGGCTTCACGCGAATGCAGTTCACCCCGGATTTGCTTCCAAGTGATATCCTTGGCGGCAATATCTACCGTCCCGGAACAGGGGATTTTGAATTTCGGCCAGGTCCGATCTTCACGAACGTCCTGCTTGCCGACGAAATCAATCGCACGACTCCCAGAACTCAAAGTGCGTTATTGGAGGCGATGAGCGAACGACAAGTGTCCATCGAAGGCACGACACACAAACTTCCGGATCCGTTTCTGGTGATCGCTACGCAGAATCCGTTTGAATTTGAGGGCACTTATCCGCTGCCGGAGAATCAACTGGATCGTTTTATGATGTGCCTGAGTCTCGGCTATCCCGATCGAAAGTCCGAACTTGAGATTCTGAATCGTCACCGCGATGGTCAGCCTGTGGATGCTTTAACGGCGGCCGCGACGCCGGATCAGGTTCTCAATCTGCAGCGACAGGTTCAGGCCATTAAGTTTGATGCATCACTGGCAGAGTATCTGCTGCAGATTGTTGAAAAGACGCGAGCCAACAACGAACTCACACTTGGCGTCAGCACGCGTGGCGCGCTGACGTGGTACAGGGCGGCTCAGGCCATGGCGTTGGTCGCGGATCGTGATTATGTGATCCCGGATGACATTAAGGAGACTGCAATCCCCGTGCTGGCTCATCGTGTCGTTTGCCGAGGTGCTTTGCGAGAAGGTCATCGTCAGCGGGCTTCGCAGATTTTGCGAATGCTCATGGATGGAATTGCGGTGCCGTCATGACTGTTCAAGAATCAGACACTGCGTCGATCGCCATCATCACAGCCATTATCATCGTCGATCATGGCTCTCGCCGCGCTGCAAGCAACGATATGCTGCATCGCGCTGCGGACAGGTTCGCTGTGGATTCAAAGTATCCGATCGTTGAGCCCGCTCATATGGAACTGGCGGAACCTTCGATCGCGGCTGCTTTTGATCGATGCGTTCAACGCGGCGCAAAGCGTGTGATCGTGTTTCCGTATTTTCTTTCACCTGGCCGACACTGGACCGAAGATATTCCGGCTCTGGTGACCGCCGCTGCAACGAAACATGCGGGAATCGAATGGCTGGTCACAGCCCCGTTTGGCTTGCATCCGGACATGAACGCCATCATCACGGACCGCATTGAACGCTGCCTGCACAACGCATCTGCGACCCATGATCATCAGTCTGCGCCAGGCTGCGATGTCTGTGCAGGCACCGCTGGGTGTGAGTTCAACAGACTCTCTACAAGCAATTTGTGAGCACCCATTCACGAGTGCTTACCCAATTCCGTACTTGCGGCACTTGCTGAAAAATGTGCTGCGAGGAAGATTAAGCCGCCGCGCGGCGAGAGCTTTGTTGCCTCCCGCAATTCGCAGAGCTTCTCGCAGTTGCTGTTCTTCGGTGTCAGAAGATTCGGAGTCTCCGGATGTTGACGCAATGCCTTCACCATCTGTCGACCTGCGAGCCACACTTCTGACAGGCGTCACTTTCGAGGTTGAAATCGACGGTCGTGGCGGCCGCAACGCATGTGAAACGATGCGATCACTGCCGGTTTGAAATTCGTCCGGCAGATCTGCCATTGTGATCATTTCGCTGTCTGCCATAACCACAGCACGTTCGATGACGTTTTCGAGTTCACGAATATTGCCAGGCCATGCATGAGCTTCGATAGCGGCCAAGGCATCAGAATCGATCTGACGGATTTGTTTTTTTGTCTTCTGTGCGGAACGACTCAGAAAATAGAAGACAAGTTCAGCCAGATCTTCCGGACGCTCTCGCAGCGGCGGCAGCGTCAGAGCAACAACATTCAGACGATAAAACAAATCTGCGCGAAAATGACCACGGGCGATCATGTCTTCCAGATTGCGATTTGTTGCCGCGATGACACGCACATCGACATGAATCGTCTTATCGCTTCCGACTGCTTCAAAGCAACGTTCCTGGAGCACTCGCAGCAGTTTCACTTGGGTTTCAGCCGAGATTTCTCCAATTTCGTCCAGAAACAACGTCCCTTTGTCCGCTGCCAGAAAACGTCCCTGCTTGTCGATATGAGCGCCCGTGAAAGCTCCTTTGACGTGTCCGAACAATTCACTTTCGAGCAGCGAAGTTGACAATGCTGCGCAGTTGACGCAAACAAGATTTTCCTTCGCACGGTCGCTATTGCGATGAATGACTCGGGCGAGAAGTTCTTTTCCTGTACCGCTTTCGCCACGAATCAAGACCGTCGATGAACTACGAGACACTTTCTTGACTTGTGACAGAACGTTCAACAATGCAGTGCTGGTGCCACGAATCCCTTCGCGATCAAAGTCCTGTTCAGACGCGAGGACCGGTGCCTGTCCAGCATCGCGCTGCAAAGATGTGAGTTCAGCTCGCAGCGCCGCCATCTGCCGCTGCTGCTCGGCGATGCGGTCCATCTTCATCTTCAATTCAGCGTCCAACTGAGACATTGTCTGATTTGCGCGAGAACTATGCAGCGCCAAAACGCTCATTTGCGCGATCGCATGCAGGAACACTATGTCTTCTGCTGTGTAAGCTCCACCAGATCGCCGACGTCCCAAAATAATCAGGCCATGCAGACCGCCTTCCCCTTCCATCAAACACAGCAGCTCCGATTTCAGTTCATGCAGCAATCGCTGCACGGACGACATCGCTTCCTGATTGGTTTGGGGAATCCGCCGGATGACAGTTTCCCCGGACGTAAATTCGGGAACCTGCTCAGGCTTCAATTGTGCCGGGGCCAGCGTAGTGGCTTTTGTGCCGATCAGGCGAAAATTGCCATGCCCGTCGCGGACGAACATCATTGCTGATGCCGCATCCATCACGTCCTGACATGTCTTCAGAGTGATCTCGGCCATGCCGGACGGCTCCGTCAGGTACGCCGCCGACCGATTCAATTGCTGCATTGCGCGGTCGAGCTGATATTTTTCACTGAAGAAGCGACGATCGACGACGGTCTGCAAACGATCACGCACCCAAAGCGTAATTCCAGCCGCCAGCAGCAGGATCAGGAACAGCGAGATCTGCTGCGTCGTTGATGAATTCAAGGGCAGGCTATAGGAATGAGCCGCCACTCCACCGAGCGCCAGCAGTGTCGCAAAGCCGCCAGAAACAAGTAATGACATCAGAATGTATCGACGCCCTTTATCTTCCGGATCTTCTGCCAGCATCAGTCGATGACGAAACATGCCATGCGAATACGCGGCCATAAACAACATGCTGGCGACGAACATCGGAATCTGCCCACGGCCCAGAGCAAACTCGACCCTTTGAAAACCAGCCAGATAGATTGTGTAGCCAATCGGGATCATGGAAAGCAGCGCCGCCCCCAGAATTGAATTGGTTTGCTCACGCTCACGCGATTCCTTGATCGTAAACCAGCCGTTTATCAGTTTCAGAACGATGATAAAAAAATAGATACAGGCCAGAACGATTGAAGCAAATATCGTCGTTCGAAGGACATGCAGTAATTCAGTGGAATGCCTGACAAGATCGAATCCCGTCGCGTTGCCGCGAAATACGATTTGAGTCAAAACGGCCAGTTTCTGCAGCACGTTCATCTCGCCGCTCGCCGCGCTACCATTCAGACTCCAACTGCTCCAATAGATGACGACCAGCAGAGCGGTAGAAATTATTGCAGGGCTCAGGACACCCAGTTGAACCAGAAATTTCCGCGTGCGAAGAAACTCAGGTTCCCGTGGAAAAACAAGAAAGAAGTTCAGCACCAGAGCCGGCAGCGTTGCAGCGCAAAGAATGAACGGAATGTTCAGCAACGGGCTGCTTGCCAGAACCCACCAATGAAACCCCCCCACAAACGCGCCCATGGACGCACAGCACATCAGGCAGAAATTCTGAGAGACAACATCAAAGGGCCGATACCAATAGGACGCCAGAGCCACTGCCAGAATCGACAACTGGCAAGCAAACCAAAAAATCGTGATCGACACCTCGCTGACTGCGATGGGACGCACCGACACGTAGATGCGATTTTCCAGTAACGGCTTGGAAGACCGTACATTTCGGTAGACAACTTCCACAAGCCGTTCGGCTGGCCGCGAGGGATCTCGATTATTTACCTCCACCAACGGAGGAACCTTCAATTCCGCCGGATCAGATCCGGGTACCAACTGTCCGCCCGGAGGTATCTTGGCGAAACGCAAACTCCCCATCGCAGACACGAAATCAAGAAACGTCTCAATCTCCTGACCGTTCAGTCGCACCAGTTGATCACCAGGACTTGGCCGCGGACCGGTCACTCCTTCGTCACCAGCAATCCACTGATGAATCTCGATTCCGCCGTTTTTATTCGGTTCGTTATTAGGGAGCAGGCAACGGATGCCAATGTCTGGAAAAGTCGCCACATACCACAACACAGCAACGCAATAAACGACAATCAAACCGGTCAGGGTTCCCACAACGCCCCGTAGGTCGCGTTTTGTAGTTTGCGGATTTGTGAGAAAGAACGTCACTATGTCATTGCCTGTAAAAATCAGCATCGGCGCACTCTTCGGCGGATTCTACCCGTTGAGCGCCGACGATTCAATCAATTCACCCAACTCAGCGCCGAACTAGGTCACATAGTTCGGCGCTGTATACCGGCCAAAACTGCATGTTTACTGGCCTTTGTCGTTGATGAAGTATTCTCTGGATTTTTTCTATGAATGGCACGACGTGTGCATTTCACTTTTCTCACCCAGCCGCCCTTTGGCACGGTAAATTGGCAAGTGTTGAACGAAGAATACACTCACTGCAAGAAGACGACCCAGATTCTCGCAGCATTCCCCAGTTCTCTTCATCGTTCTGTCCCCGCACATTGTCTACCGTCCAGAGGGCTTTTTCATGCGCGGTACTCGTGATTTGCCGAACATAAATGGTTCGCCGGTGACATTGTAACGCTGTTGCATGGCGATGTTCATGATCAGGCCGATACCTGCGTATGTGGAAATCAAACTGCTGCCGCCGTAGCTGCAGAGTGGTAACGTGGTGCCGGTGATCGGTAATAGTCCGACGGTCATGCCGGCGTTCAGAATGGTCTGAATTGCGATCAGAGTCATGATACCGACGCATACAAGTCGGCCAAATGGTTCACGAGTCTGGCGCGCAACCTGCAGGCCTTTCCAGATCAGTACGCAGTACAGAACCAACAACCCGGCGCTGACGGGGAAGCCAAAACGCTCACTGATCATAACGAAGATAAAGTCAGTGCGAGATGCCGGAAGTTGCCACGCGGTGAGATCATCGACAGGCCTTTCCTGCTGACTGCGACTGCCCCAGAATCCTCCGAGTGCCAGGACTTGTTTGGATTGATGCAGATGAAACCCGTCACCTGCTGGAGCAGAACCGCCGTCTTGCTGTGTGAAGACAGAGACAATGCGAGACTGTTGCTCGGCGCTCATCTGAATCCACAGCAGTGGCAGGCAGATGAGCCCCAGCAACGCGGCGGCGGCAAGGTGCTTGGTTTTAGCGCCGGCGGCAAACAGCATCGCGTACAAGACTGGCAAAAATAGCAGCGATGTGTCCAAATCGGGTTCGCGGATGATGAGCAGCATCGGGAAAAATGCCATCAGCAGAGGTGGCAAAAGTCCCACGATCGTTCTTTGACTTGATCGAAACCTCAGATAGGCCGCCAGCGCCATGATATAGGCAAGACGCGCGGGCTCGCTGGCCTGGAAGTCAAACAGCCCCAATGGAATCCATCGCCTTGATCCGTTGATGGGGGGCATAAACAGCGTGATGGCGAGAAGCACCAATGACAACACAAACAGCCACGGACTCAGTTGACTCAACAGTCGATACGGTATCAACATCACAGCCAGCATTGTGAGCAGTGCCATGAAGAACCAGATCATCTGTTTTTCAACAAGCTGTGTGCGGCCGTACAATTCGTCGGCGCGCACCAGTCCGCAGAGTCCCAGCGCCGTAATGGCGACGCAGACCAGCAAAATCGTCCATGGCATTTGCCGAAGCCACGAGGACACGCGTGGGTTGTACTCCGTTTTTAGTACAATTGAATCACCTGTTCTGCACTAAATCAATCTACGGCTGCAAAATGTGCTTGCCGTCTTCGAACTGCTTGTGACAGGCGTTGCAGTTGTTCAACATTGTTTTGTAGGCGGTCGTTGCGGCTTCAAAGTTCTTTTCTTTGGCAGCTTTGTACAAGGCGGCACCATCAGTCTTTGCGGCAGTTGCGTGTTTGGTCCAATCATCGCCGTGTGCATCAGGTTTGCGGACGAACAGCAGATTGCAGCTTTCAGCAAGGATAAGTGAATCGGATTTCATTGCCTTCCAGCCCTTGTTGTCCGCAGGCGCGGCGGCCATTGTCGCTTTAAGCCGCAGATAGGTCGGCTGAAAAACGTATTCCATGAATTCGTGCATACTGTCTTCCACGGGAGCCGCTTCAACGACGGAGATGACGGGGGAATAGGCTTGGACGTCGCTGGCGGTTGAATACATCAATGCAATTGCTGCGACCGCAATAAACGCTACGCAGAGTGAGCTGGTGAATTTCATAACGAGAGTTTCCCTGGTTGTTTTTGATGGAGTTAAAACCGAGCGTGATGTTACACAAACGGTGCAGAAGCAGATAGAAAGAGGTGGCACGGATGGCTTTCGAAAACAATGCCACTACTTCTGTGGCATCATAAAACCAAAGAGGTCTCGAACTTGCTCAGGCGTGAGCGGGTCGAGCATGCCGTCGGGCATGAGTGACTTGCCGCTGTTCTTTGATTCTTCAACATCACCGCGATCCACCGACAATTGCTCTTTGTCCGTTTGAATGACCAGAGTCTGATCAGTCTCTGAAACGATCACGCCCGTGATGATTCGACCGTCTTTCAGAGCGATCACAGACGTCGTGAACTGCTTCGGCACCACGGCACTTGGATCGATGATGTTCATCAGTAAGTAGTCGAGATTGCTGCGGTTGGCACCGGTAAGATCAGGAGCAATCGTCTTACCTTCGCCGAACAGTTTGTGACAAGTCGCGCAGGACTTCTTGAACAGTGCCGCACCGTTTTCGCGATCGGCTTTGGCGATGTTTTCCGGAGTGAGTTCGTGCTTCCATTTTTCGATGGCAGCCAGGCGAGCTTCCGGAGTTTCCTGCACAACGCCCCATTTCGCTTCAAGAACAGACTTGATGTGTTCGTTGCCTAATGCCAGTAACTGGCGGACCTGACTTGCCGACAATTCACGAGGATCAAAGCGGCCCGCTTCAATGGCACCGATCAGATCGAGGGCATACGAATCTCGGCTAGTCATGGTGTCGATGGCCAGACTTTTGTTGCCGTCCTTGAAACCTCCAAATCGATTCAGCAGTTCTTTTGCGGTATTCGGATGATCAAAACTCTTCAATGCCAGAATCGCGGAACCCACGACGGCTCGATCGTTGAGCAAGTTGTACAGCATCGGAACGGAATCATTGTCCTTCACCTGAGCCAGACCGTCGATTGCCTGTTCTCGCGCAACGGCGTCGCTACTGGCGTCTGATGCCAGTTTTCGAAGGTCCGCAATCGCGGCACCATCTCCGAACAGTACTCCCAGCGAGTCGGTCGCCAACAGAATATCCTTATTTTTTGATGATCGTAGTTGTTTCTCAATCAGAGCCCAGTCCTTCGGAGCAGCAACCTTTGCTCGCCCGGCAAGTCCCGTTTTGAATGATGTCAGCAAGGTGGCAGCGGTTTTAGATTCATTGCTTCCAATGGCTTTTGTGCTGATGAACTTCAATGCCGCAGCGGCAACTTCTGTTTTTTCACTGATGTCCATCGCTATTCGTCGAACCGCAAACTGCTGCAGCTTTGGATTTGAATCCAGCAGCGCGAGAGTACCATCGTTAAAAACAACGGGTTCGATGCCGTACCAAGTCATCAAAGTCAACTGGTTCTCATTCGCAATCGATTTGCCGTTTTCCGCGCAACCAAGAATTGATGAAGCCAGTGACCAACGATCGGCAGCGTCCAGTTTTTGCAGGATTGAAACCAGAGACAGCAAAACGTTGGCAGGCTGCGGCTTCCTTGCGAGTTCTTTAACTGCGGATAAATGAGCCTTTACACGAGCTGGCTGATCAGCGACCAACTCAATCGCCTGAGCCACAACAAGCGGATCTGCCGATTGCAACGCACCGTCCATCTGCGACTTATTGTTTCCGCCAAAGGATTCTGTATACAGCAGTTGACTTGCAGTTGCGTAGCTCTTCATCGAATCTACCGCGCGCCCCGACATGTCACCGCTGGCCAACATTTCCTGACGAATTCGACGACCATGTCGCCCAAACCAATCACCTTTGTTAATCCAGGTACTGTCGAGAAACGCGAACTTGTTTCTGCCGCTCAGAGCATCGGCCTGTTGAGCCGTCAGCTTCGGAGTTCCGTACGCAATCCGATAAATCCGACCGCTGGTTCGATGCACGCCGTCGTGGTCGTGACACTCGCCGTTGTCAGACCAATCCGAAACGTAGATTGCGCCTTCTGGCCCCATTTTGATGTCAATTCCTCGAAACCATGGCGATTTTACAAGCATGAAATCCGGTTCGCGGCGGCCAACGTAACCGCTGCCTTCGCGGTCGAGACGATTGACGTTGATACGGCGGCCGTGGGTGTTGCACATGAAGATCTTGCCAAGGTATCCAGCAGGAAAATTGTCACCTTGATAGATCATGCCGCCAACGTGTGAGTGACCGCCCCCGAGATCATTGGCAACTCCGTCGCGGCTTTCGTTCCACTTTGTCTTTGTGTCCCAGTGATAATGGTCGGCCGTCATGTCCATCAGTTCGAAGGCCTATGGATTGAAATCCTGGCCGTACATTCGCTGATAGTGGGCTCCTGGAATTACGTGCCACAGGTGGCCCTGCACGTTGTTCGTCATGAAGAACTGGCCGTCTTCGTTGTAATCGAGTCCCCATGGATTCGTCGTGCCGTTGCAGACAACGTCGACCGTGTGCTTCGTGGGGTGATAACGCCAAACGCCGCAGTTCATGAAGACTCGTTCTTCCTTTGCAGTCCCCGGAACGCCTGGATAAGACGTGTCCACAATTCCGTGGCGGCCGTAGAGCCAACCGTCCGGACCCCAAATGAGGCCGCTCACGAAGTTGTGACCGCAGTCTTTGCTCCAGCCGTCAAGCATCACGACCGGTTCGCTGTCCGGAACGTCGTCGCCGTTTTTGTCCGGGATAAACGACAGAGTTCCGTCATTCAGAACCCATAATCCGCCAAATCCCCAGGTGAGACTGGTCAGCATGTAGCCTTTGTCCCAGAACACGGTTCGTTTGTCGTGTTTACCGTCGCCGTCGGTGTCTTCCAGAATGACGACGCGGTCGCGCAGTTTTGTTTCATACGGTCCGCCGCTGTAGGTGTAACATTCGGCAACCCACAGACGTCCTTTGTCGTCGAAGTCCATGCAGATCGGTTGCTGAACGTCAGGCTCGCCGGCAAACAGAGTCACGTTGAACCCCGGCGGCAGCTCAATCAACTTTACCATTTCTTCCGGCGATGGAGGATTCGAATCCGGCGGATCGGTGTTGAAGGCTTTTGGAAAGTCATCACCTTGAGCAGAAGCAACACTGAATGACAACAATGACAACATCGTCAGCACAACGATTAGACCACTAACGACAGATCGCGTGGCAACACTGTAGGCACGAATCACGACAATCACATCCTTTTCGACGGCTTGATTGACTGGAGGGAAGAAACACAGGAAGGGACGGCAGTGTGACGATTTGCAGGAGATTTGGCAACGAAGTGATATATTGCCAGACCAAAAGCCACTTACTGCAGATTTCACCACGGAGAACACAGAGTTCAAGGAGGAAAACCGCGCAATAAGAACCATTATTGATGGCCCCTCGATTCGCGCGGAGCCTGCTTAAAACCGATTCAGCAACTTGTTCAGACCTTTGTTCAGCGTCTCATCGACGCCGTTGCCGATTTTCTCCTGCAGCTTATCCACGCCAAGCTTTTCCTGCAGCTTCTGAGCGCCCAGATTCTGAATTAATGCGGCCGTGTCCGGTTGCGGGCTTTTCACAGATCCGCGTAGTGGAACTTTGATCGAACGAGTTGTCACAGCAGTGCCTTTTTCCAAGGGCACATCAAGCGTGATCTGAATCTGTTCGTTCAAGCCGACCGCTCCGGATGATTTCAAACGGTAGCCTGCCAGATCCATGATCAGGCCATCGTGAATTACGTAACCTTGACGCACCTGAACGGGAATAGTTTGTTCGGGCAACGTCAATGATCGGCCAGCATAGCCATTCGTATCGTCTCGTTTACGGAGCAGATCGACAACCTGCAGCAGCGATGCGAACGATGACCCGGGCGTTGCAGATGCCTCATGAATTGTGAGTTGTCCGGAGACATCTGAATTCTGCGGCGCGTTCAGATCCCAGAAGAATCGTTCGACACGCATTGACAGTTGACCGTTCACGTCAGCGGCATCCGCCATCATGGGAGCCACAAATCCCAACCACTGCCGACACAACTCGGGAGTCACCTGCACATTTTCAATTCGGCTTCCCGACCCCAGTTGCAGCCGTGACGTTGAAATATCGTACTGGGCCATGGCGTTCAACTGGCCGCCGTTGAAACTGCATTGAATCGGGGTTGTTCGCAGCAGACCATTTTCCAAAGTGGCCTGCGTGGATCCACCGCCAACGCTGAGTCCCAGAATATTGGCTGAAACCCATTTCAACCCGCCTGAACCCTGCAGGGCATTTCCGCCACTTTTCGATGCACCTTGCTGTGCGACTGCGGTGAGTTGCGAAGGGTCGCCCTTGAGCTTGAAGACATCGCGTCCCTGACCGCTCAGCGCGATGCCTGAATCGGAAGCGAACAAACGACGACTCAGAATATCAAGGTCATATGTTGTATCAGCCGTGAGATCCAGCAACGTATTGCCGTTCGGGACTGACACCATGCCTGTCACAGCAGCCGCCAAGCCTGGAAGTTTGACGACTCCATTTTTGATGTCGAACTGACTGCCGTTATTGGACGCAGTCATGTTCAGATTGATCTCTGCTTCATCGACGACAAAGACCGATGTCGCAGCCGATGTGAACTGCCTACCAGACTGCGGCTGAGTCGTGTTTTTCGCCTGGCTCTGCGAAACGGAAAGCACATTCCCACGTTGTAAATTCGCGACTCCGGTGGGAGCAATACGAACGTTGAGCTGGATATCACTTCTTGGCGACGCAGAAATATCCGCCACGACCTGCGATTGTTCCGCCAGAAACGATGCATCCAGCCATGGCATCAACAGCGTGCGCAGGGCAGATCCGGAACCTTCCACATGCAAGGCACCGTCGAGCATTGATGTGATGGGATTTGCCGGGATGATGGTCAATGCGGTGCTGCGGGCGGTGACGTCGGATGAGTTCAATTCCAGATCCGATAGTTTGAAACCATCGTTCTGCATGGCAACTCGCGTTTGAAATCGCAGATCGCCGCGAATGCCGGGTTGAGGAACGTCGGCAAATTGTCGCAGTGTTTGCCAAAGTGACGCGGGCTGCAGCAATCCAGAAATCTTCCATCCGGTACCATCGGGCAGGCAATCGATTGTGCCGAAGTCGGCCGTGAGTCGGGCACGCAAAAGATCCGGGATTCCATTCACGAACGGACCAAATGCATCCACGCGAATGTTCGAATCGACCTTAAGCGACCGACCGCCTTGAATTGCCTGAAGCCCATCGACTCTCGTCCCAATCTGCCAACTGCCTTTTTGAGACGCATTGACGACGCTGGCCGCGTTCCCTGTACTCTCTTTTGGTGCATCGGCTGAACCTTGAGCCTGAAATACAAGCGTCCCGCTTTGAATCGTGACGTCGTCATGCAGTGCCAGAGTCTTGCGCATTGATTGAGCGACTTTGGCAAGATTCAGTGATCCATTGAGTTCAATCTTTTGTGATTGCTCCGCGCTGGCGGAGGTGGCAGAGTGTCGAAGTTCTCCGCTGCCTGTAAGTTCTGCAACGTTGGTTGTGATCTTCAGATCCTGAATCAGCATTCCGTCATCGGCGATCGCAACGGCTCCGTTCGCGTTCACGATTCCAAGCGGCAGCCATTCATCGGCAGCCCATTGGGGTTGCCGAATGCGAACATCATCGCCGGACAGCATGATTCGTCCCACTAGACCGTCTTTCAGATCCGCACCGGCCAGTCGAGCGTCAATGCCGCCGGAAATCATGCCGTTGACAGAGACATCAATGCCCAGCATGGAAAGAAACGGTTGAATCAGTCGCAGGTCAACATCGCGAGCACCAATCTGAATCGCCTGACGTCCCTGCTCGTCAATGCGCGGCTGCAGATGGATCTGGATGCGAGCAGAATTTGGATCGCCAGACGCATCTGTGCCGACAAGGTCTTCCAGCGGCACGTTCGGAAAATCGCTGACAATAGAATCCAGATTTGCGGCCATGCGGGTCAGTCGAGACGCCGTGCGTTTTGTGACTTGCTGTCCACTGGATTGCCGAATCGAAGCGGACAACTTCATTGCCGGCAGCCAGCGAGATGTGTCCATCGTGGAAAACGTGCCAGTGATTTCTGATACGTCCGCGATGGCCGAAGTAACAGCCGTTGCGACGGGAACTGCGACTGCCGCTGAGGAATTCGCGTCAGCAATCGCTGAAGCGGCTGCCGCGTCTGAGGTGTCGCCTTCTGCAGGCGTCAACTTGGCAGCGACTGGACTTCCAACCGGCGCTGAACGCAACTGCACGGCACCGTCTTCGATCGTGAGTCGAAAAGGAAACCGTGGACCGTTGGTCTCATCCGAATTTCCGAATAATTCCGTCACCGTGCGATCAAGATTTGTGCCTTTTTCGCCAGCGATCAAAATCAAACGTGGCGACTTCACGACAACGCCAGTCCCTCGGCCTGCATTGAGAGCAATTCGCCAGAGCGGTTCGATTGTTGTAACCCGCTCCACTTCACAGAGCATCGGCGTGGTAGATTTTGCCGCGCCGGGTTCCAGTGGTTGACTGAGATCCTGAACCTTCAAACCGGTAATCTCTACTGGAGCCCACCAGTGCATTTTGACACTGCTAAAGGAGACGGCGTCGCCCAGTTTGGGATTCGCCTTCTTAATCAACGCTGGCAGCGAACCGGACAATGACAACACGCTGGGAGCGGCAGCAACGGCGGTAGTCAGCAGCAAACTCAGCTTTAGCAACCAGTGAGACTTCTGCGGCGACTTGTCGCTTTTCGAAGATCGTCGAATTTTTTTTCCGCCGGGAGTCTCATCCGACTCCGCGTTTTCAATGGCAACCTTGACCATGGTAAGCCTCAATGCTTCTAAATCCAATCCGGATGGCAATCCTTCGCGATCCATTTGTAGTTATCGTCGCGTCGATGGCGTCACGTCAAGTTCAACCGGCAAGGTCAACCAGACCCCCGTGTTTGCCTGAAGTCTGTCAATTTGCGGAGCATGCGGTGAGTTTTTTGGTTGGCGAAGCAGGACGCGGGATGTTGATTGAGTCTCAACGGAGAAAGTTCCCGTTTAACCCGACTCGAAGAGGAGGTCATGCACTCGGTAGCTCCTCTTCGTAATAGTGTGAACTTATGAATCCAACCATCCTGCGGAGTTCGTAAGTACTTGATTTTCGCATTGTTCCAACGAATCAGGGGATTGACATCCCCCGCTCGCCTTAAGTGCACAGAATTGCCTCCTCTTCGAGTCGGGTTAAACGGTTAAATCAACACCTGCCTTGCCGTCAGTGTTTTCCATAATTTCGTATAAGAATTAGCCCGCTCACAAACACGGCAGCACGAATTCCCGTTTCGCATGACGTCAAACGCTATTTTTCACGGTGGGCCAGGAATTCACCTCACGGTACCTCGGTTGTCCCAACTGGTGAATTACGGTCGCAACTTCACGTCACAGCGACTGCTTTGCGTCTTCCGAAAGCGTGGAAAATGCCTCAGGCAGAAGCCTGGAACCTTATGCCACGCAGGACTTTGCGACGTCCGCTTTCGGGGCTTCCCGCAACAGCAACAGCTTGACCGCAAGCCGTTTGCGGTTAGAATTAGGTAACGCCAGATAAGAAGTTCAGGAAGCAGACTTCGGGCGTCTCAAGTTGTACCTCACCAGTTGAGCAATGACGCTCCTGCTGATTTCTATATGCCTGTTGGCAACGCTCATCAATCTACGGCCGTTTCGGCTGCGCGAATGATGGGTATCGCTTGCAGGAGTCATCGAGTCGAAGTCCGAAGGTTTGACGGATCACTCAATCGGAGTCCAATGTGTTACAGGCTGTTGGTGAAGATTTCAAGGAACTCGTTCGATCCAGCACCAACTTAGTGGATCTGGTGTCCGAAGTCGTTGCTCTGAAACCATTGCACGGTGGTCGTGACTATGTTGGGTTGTGTCCGTTTCACGACGACAAGAATCCTTCGTTTCATGTTTATCCTGATCGACAATCCTATCGATGTTGGGTGTGCGATCAGGGTGGAGACTGTTTTCGTTGGGTCATGGAAATTGAACGGGTGCCGTTTCCTGAGGCCATAGAATCGCTGGCACGGCGAGCTCGATTAGAGATGCCAAAGAAGTCCCGCACAAACGGGACACAAGAAAATACAAGTCGCAAGACAGATTCGTTAGTTGTGGTCGAATGGGCCGTCAATTTAATGAATCAGACACTGAAGACAGGACCATCTGCAGAGAATGCTCGGCAGTACGTTCTTAAGCGGCAGCTTTCGGCGGAAACCGTCAGCGATTTCAAGCTGGGTTACCATCCGGAAGACTGGAACTGGTTCCTTGAAAAGGCGAAAGGAAAATTCACTCCTGCACAACTGGTTTCTGCGGGATTGATTCGAGAACGTGACAATGGACCGGGGTACTTTGACAACCTGGTTGGTCGTTTGGTGTTTCCGATCTTCGACGAACGCGGTCGTCCGGTGGCGTTTGGAGGACGAGTGTTGCCGGGAGGCAACATTGAAAGTGATGCGAAATACTGGAACAGTTTAGAAAGTGCGATCTTTCAAAAACGGCGAATGCTGTTCGCTTTCAATATGGCTCGAGACGCCATTCGCGAGAGCAAAACAGCGATTATTGTCGAAGGATACATGGACTGCATCGCCTGCCATCAGGCCGGTGTGAAGAACGCGGTTGCCACCCTTGGGACCGCGATGACTGAAGAACATGTACGTTTTTTGCGACGCTTTGCAGAGAAAGTTGTATTAGTTTACGACAATGATGCCCCAGGGCAACAGGCGGCAGAACGGTCAATATCGCGATTTCTTGCTCAGGATCTTGACCTTCGTGTTCTAAATGTTCCGTCAGGCAAAGACCCCGCAGACTACCTTGAAACACATTCGTCTGAGGATTTCTACAAGCTCATCAAAACGGCCCCTGAGGCGTGGGAATACAAATTGCAATCAATTCTGCGACGCACGGATTCACAATCTGTGGCCGGGCGTCAGCAGATTTTGAATCAGATGCTGGAGTTCCTTGCTGAGTCGCAGGGGCTTGCTGGAACCGTTCGCGAAGACATGATACTTCGCAGCGTATGCTGGCGGGTTCAGGTTGACGAAAGAACGGCTCGCCAACAACTGAAAGATATTCGAAACAAGACAGACAAGAAGAGTGTCTTTCGTCGGGACGCTGATCGACAGCCGACTACGGTTGCACCTCGTCCCGAAAACGCCATGGAGCGAGCGGAACGCGAGATGCTGGAGATCATTCTGACTTGTCCGGAAACGATCGATTTCATTCGTCATCACATCGGTGCGGATGACTTCGAAAATGTGCGACATCAGCGGCTGCTGGCGTTGTGCATCGACCTGTGGAAGGAAGACGGAGACCTTCCTGAACTCAGCCGATTGATCATTGCCGCAGAATCAGATTCAGATCTTCTGAGTTTGATCAACGCAGTGGTAGATTCGGCTGAAGAGAAAGGGATTTTCAGACTCATGATGGACCAGCCGGGCCAAAATGAACAAGGCGGTACTTCGGTACCAAACCATCTGGAACGGGTTCTTGGACCCATTCTGGAACGGCGAGAAAAACGACTGAACCTCGTGTCGAAACAATTATTGTCTCAACCGGCTAAGCCTATGAGCGAACTCGACGACGACACAAAAGACGCGCTCCGCCGACTTTACAACTTTCGTCAAAGTCAAATGGGTCATCCTTCGTCCATGAAGTAAGACATGTCGTCACTTGATGTGGCGGTTTTTTGCCATCACGGCACGTTAGCTGCAATACATCAACTGAAGACCATAAGAACCACAGGAGCATAACATGTACCGCCTAGATGAAACTCTTCGTCAACTGATCGAAACCGGCCTGAAACAAGGAAATCTGCTGTTTTCGCAGGTCAATGCGTTTCTGCCGGACGAAGCCGCCGATCCGCAGCAGTTGGACAATTTGATCAGTTGTCTCGAAGAATTGAACATGCAGATCGTCGCTGATCCTGTCAAGGACGACACTGGCGAACCGCTCGCGCTCCGCAAGAAACGCCGTCCCGAAATCAGGATTGATAGCGAAGATTCGTCGCGCGGTACTGAGGATCCGATTCGCATGTATTTGTCGCAAATGGGCGAGATCCCGCTGCTGACTCGCGAAGAAGAAATTTTCCTTGCCAAGCAGATCGAAGTCTCCCGTCGCCGCTATCGTCGTGCGTTGTTGACCAGCGAGTTTGCGTTAAATTTTTGCCATGAAACATTGATCAAAGTGCATCGCAGCGAACTGCCGTTTGACCGCACGATCAAAGTCTCCATGACGGAAAGCCTGGAAAAGGAGCAGATCCTTGGCCGGATGCCGATCAATTTGGCCACGATTGCAAACATCCGTCAACGCGATTTGGAAGACTACGCCAAGCTGAAGACGAAAGATTTGTCGGCAGCCGATCGAACAGAAATTCAGCAACGCCTCACCGAACGTCGTCGTCGCTGCGTGACACTGCTCGAAGAATTGAGTCTGCGAACTCAACGTCTGCAGCCGTGTATGAAGCGTCTGGAGCAGATTTCAAATCGTATGACGGAACTGCATGAGCAGATCATCAGTCTTCGTAATCTTTCGTCAGCGAAATACGAGCGACTGTGCCTGCAGAAGGAACTTGATGATCTGATGGAACTGACAAAAGAGACGCCCGAATCCATGGCGGCTCAGATGCTCACCATCCAGCAGCGTCATGCGGAATATGACAAGGCTATGCGAGATTTGTCTGGCGGAAACTTGCGGCTGGTCGTGTCCATTGCGAAGAAATACCGCAATCGTGGGATGACGTTTCTGGACCTGATCCAGGAAGGCAACACCGGTCTGATGCGAGCGGTGGATAAGTACGAATATCGCCGAGGGTACAAGTTTTCAACGTATGCGACATGGTGGATTCGGCAGGCGATCACGCGAGCGATCGCTGATCAGGCGCGCACAATTCGTGTGCCTGTCCATATGATTGAAACGATGACACGGCTGCGTGCAGCGGCGAGAACACTTCTTCAGGATATCGGACGCGAGCCAACTGTCGAAGAGATGGCAGAACTTGCTGGCATCCCGATGGATGAGGCTCGTCGAGTCATGCGAATTTCTCGTCAGCCAATCAGTCTCGATAAGCCGATCGGCGAAAGCGACGACAGTGCGTTCGGAGACTTCCTGGAAGACCGTAGCACCGACAGCCCAGTCAGCAACGCTGCGTCTGAAATGCTGAAGGATAAAATTGACATTGTCCTGAAGACTCTGACCTACCGCGAACGCGAAATCATCAAGCTGCGATACGGTCTCGGCGACGGCTATACTTACACGCTGGAAGAAGTTGGACGCATTTTCAAGGTAACTCGTGAACGCGTTCGGCAGATTGAAGCCAAGGCCGTGCGAAAACTTCAGCACCCGGTTCGCAGCCGCCAATTGCAGGGATTTCTGGAAGGTATTGCTACTGTTGCTGGTCACTAACGCCAGCAACTGAAGTGAACTAAATTTGAAAGAACCTCAAGGGGGACGAAAGTCCCCCTTTTTCGTTGCATCTTTTTACCTGCCAAAATTGATGATGAAGTATACATCAGACCGTCAAACGCTAGAATTCGCCGGTTCGTTTTTTGATTTCAAACAATGGAGGTTTCTGTGAAGACTGTTGCTCGATTACTATTTGCTCTCAGTGTCGTTACTGGATTTTCAACACCGATCGTCGCGGATGAGGCTGATAAAGCCCCGGAGACGTACAAGGTTCTATTCGAAACATCGGGCGGAGATTTCACTGTTGAAGTTCAACGAGAATGGTCTCCCAACGGTGCAGATCGCTTCCACAAACTTGTGGAAAGCGGGTTCTACGATGAGTGTCGTTTCTTCCGTGTAGTGCCAGGCTTTATGGTTCAGTGGGGAATCAACGGCGACCCGGAAATCCAGCAGAACTGGGTGGATGCAAAGATCAAAGATGATGGCGTAACAAAATCGAACAAGCGTGGACTCATCACGTTTGCGACCAGTGGCAAGAACTCGCGAACCAGCCAGGTCTTTATCAACTACAAGGACAATGCGTTCCTTGATGGCCAGGGGTTTTCGCCATTCGGTGAGATTGTCGAAGGCATGGATGTTGTCGATGCCATCAATTCGCAGTACGGCGAGAAGCCAGATCAGGGGCAGGTCCAGGCCAAAGGCAACGAATATCTGAATAAGAGCTTTCCAGAGCTGACGTATATCAAGAAGGCAACTGTCGTAAAAGACGAAGCCGATGCCAAAGTCAAAGACGAAAAAGCCAAATAGTCCGGCAAAGCAAAGCATGATCTGGTCATTGAAGTCAGCATTCCGCGCGGTGGAACGGTTCCTGTTTCATCCGCGCAGAGTTTGCTGGTAGCGAAAGTCGTCAAGACTTTTGGATACGCCCTGAGTCACCGAAAGTCTTGACGACTTTCGCTACGAACTCGATTGGTAAACTCAATCCGGACAGACCACGAAGACGTCCCATCAATACAACAGAATTTGAGAACAATCGGAAAGACGCATGACATGAGTGAAGCAACAGTCACCGGACAGGTTCATTTGATCGAACCGACCAAAAGTTTCGGTCAAAAAGGATTTCGCAAACGCACGGTCGTGCTGGAACAAGCCAACGGACGTTTTACAAATTACCTGCCGTTTGAATTCATCGCCGACAGTTGCGACATGGTAGATAATCTGGGCGTCGGCGATACGATCAAAGTCACCTACCGATTAACCGGCCGCAAATGGCAACGTGATGAACAAAGCGAAGTCAAATTCTTCCTGAGTGCAGAAGCGACCGAGTATGAACTCATCAAGGCAGGTGGTGGAGCAAAGTCTGCTCCTGCTTCAGCCGATGAAGCGGACTTTGGTCCGGAAGATGATTCCGCTCCGTTTTAATGGCCGCCAATGTCGCTTTGAGTTCTTAATCCTGTCATGTTTTTTTCCGTTCAAATTATAGAGAACGAAAATCATGACGTGACTTTCATAAGACTGCAAATCGACAATAGTGTCGGAAATTATTTCCCACGCCATTCACAGAGATATTCGTCAACGGTCTTGCCTCGCTATTCCTGCTGCTCGAAAATCAGCGGGGTAGACGAGTTCGCCGGAGCCACGCGGAATCGCATTTTTCCGTTTAACACGCTTCGCAGTAAGTCTCCGAAAGCGTCGCCACGCCAGCCGTCCAACAGACGCGGCGGATCCGTTTTTTCGCCGCTGCGGACAGCTCGCACAAGTTCCGTCAAATCCCGGTTCGTACCGACCAGCGATTGAGCAATATCCAGCTCCGCACAGACGTTCCCCAATGCGAGGCCAACCAATCTGGAAATGACCTGTTCGTCTGATGAAAATTCGTCACGTGATCGCAGGCGAGGCGGCAACAGGTCATCCGACACCTGACAGGCTTCCTCGATCACTGCGACAACATCGTCCAGACGTTTCTTGTATTCCGGTCGGTTCAGATCGCGAGTCGCAAGCGCCTGCTGCACGGTTTTAGGACGTCGTTTGGCAAGATCGATCAGCAGGTCATCTCGCAGAATTCGGCGAGGTGGACGGTTGCGAAAGGCCGCCTCTTCTTCACGCCACTTCGCTAAACGCTGAGCCACAAGGAGTTCGCGTCTTGGAAGTTTGTGAATGCCGGAAACGCGTTCCCATGGAGGCGTTCGTTCTTCTTCGAAGATGTCCTGACACATGCGGTCGAATTCTGCATGAGCCCATTGCAGGCGTCCACAGGCTTCCAGAGACTTGCTTTGCCGAGCCCAGATTTCCGGAAGAAAGGCAGCGTCTTCCAAAGCGTATTGAATTTGTTCTGGCGAGAGTGGACGTCGCAGCCAGTCTGTGCGAGTCTGATTGCTGGCGACACGTTTGCCAAGAACACGTTCAACAATTGCCGTATAGGACAGCGGATAACTGCGACCTCGCAGACCTTCGGCGACCTGCACATCCACCAGTTTTCGAGGAACCTGGCCACTCATCTGGACGCAGAACTTAATTTCCGCCTGTCCGCCATGCACGATCACCGTGGTGGAATCATCAGCCATGATGTCCCACCACGAAGTCAGTGTCGAGACTGCCAGTGGATCAACTGCCACGCAACGCTCAGGCGTCGCAAACTGGAGCAAACCCAGCTCAGGCCGATACGAAATATCCGATACGAATTCCGAATCGAAGGCCACGATTCCGGATTTGCGAATATGTTCGCACAATTCCAGAACGTCTTCGTGGTAGGTCAGTATTTGCGTTTCCATCGAGCGTTCTGTTGTATCCGTCAGATTTTCGCACGGCGTCGCTTACCATCGCACCACAAGGGGCTGATCTCGGTAATGCAGTGAAGCCAGTTCGTTGTTATCCAGAGGGCGTGGTATAACAGGTTGCTAAGCCTTGCGCAAGGCATACGTAAACTGCTTCTCGATTGTTATCAGCAGATCAAGTTTCGCGATCCGTCCGCACTCGCACCTGAAGTGCGCCCAGCATTTTGGTGATGCGTTCTTCTTTTTCGTTGATGAACAGCACGTTTTCCAAAACAATCGCCCGACGTTCATTGCTAGCCTGAATGATCAGGCGTCCAGATCGCAACAGCATATACTCGAAGAGGTCATTGATCTCTTTGTTGATTCTTAGATTCGGAGCGGAGAAACGTTCCAAATTGCTGAGAAAACCATGGTGATGCAGCAATTCGTTGCCTTTCACTTCCCAATAATCGAAACGACGGCTAACCAAGACACAGATGTAAAGGAAGATCATGATGCCCGCATAGATCAGATAGAACGTGGCATTGGCTGCGGGCTTAATTTTCAACAATGCCCCAACAATTTGTGGAGCCAACCAGGAATTGAGTGTCAAAACAAACCACAATCCAATCGCGATGGAAACGATCGCAAAAAACCAGGTCAGCGAAGTTGTTCGAGGAAAGTCGAAGGCAATCACCACCAGATTCAATGCCATCACCACCAGAAAAATTCTGCCGCAGACATTGTGATACGTGTGTACTTCGGCTTCGGCAATCTCGGCTTCTGCTGGTTTTGTGTCTGCTGGTTTTGCGTCAACTGCGGCCGGGTCACTGCCAGTATTCGTCGTGTCATTTGCAGCTTCTGCGGTTGTCGTGCCGACATCTGCAGGTTCGGCCGTCCCGGTTGATGGTATCGCTGGAAATTCATCGAAACCGCTGACGGCAGCTTTCGCAAAGGGTATGTCTTGTCGTTTGTTGACTTGTGACGAACTTGCCACGACTTGGCCTCGAACCCCAGCGACGCGGATTTCTTCCTGAGGAATGCCACCTTTGGCCCACATTAAGATGCCACAGAACAGAGCTGTCAAGACTGATGGATACAGATAGACGATCTTCGGATAGGACACCAAATAAACACGATCCGGCATCTCATTCGAATTTCCGAGCGGTGTTGACGCAGCATCACTGGCGGTTAATTCCTGGCTCATTTATTACGGTCCCAAGTAGTTCTTGACGCTGAAATGTTGATTTCGAATTGCCTGATCTTCGCGCAATCGATAGGCAAATGTCCATTGTGGATGAAATTTAGCGGTGTGGCGTCTGAGTTGCCAGCTTCCCGCAAATTTCGGCCTCGCTTCCAGCAAACAAACGCAAAAATCCAATGTACGGATCAGAGCAATTCCGGGGTATAACAAATGCTTACGAAAACAACATCCGGAGACAGACGTCATCCTCCGGGTTTTGAGTTGTCTTGCCAACTCTCCCCACCGACTTTACGTCGGTGGTTAAACGGCTTTTGCAATACGCTGCTTAAGCTGAAATAGAACGGAGGCGTAGTGCAGAAGCCGAATTCCACCAAGGTAAAATCGCAGCCAATCGCTGGAATCGCAAATCAAGGACTGACCTCCCCTGATTGTGAAGTGGCCGAATGACGTTTAAGCTGTCATACTCAATTCAAGTTTCTTCACGAGCTTGTTCCGAATCGAGGATTTCAAACATGCTGCATCGCAGACGTTTTCTGGCACTGGGGCTCACTGGCAGCGCGATTGCGCAGATTTCGGCGCTGACCAAATCGTTCGGCCGGACAACGCAACTGGCTCCCGCGAAACCAGACGAAGGTCTGGTTGAATACATCCAGCGAATTCGAGGTCAATGGGATTCCGAAACGTACAAACAACTGCTCGGGGCGGCGAACGAATTCAAAGAAGGTGACGCGATCGTCGGTGTCGCTGCGGCGAGCGATGATGCTCGGCGGCAAGCGCGCGAACTCATCGCAGCCACGCGAATTCGCGATATCGATCAGCATCCACCATTTTCTGATGGTCTGTTCGATCTGATTTCCTCGTCATTGAATCGCGACGTCCAGCGTCAGATTGGTGATATGACACTCGGCGCCTTGAAGACGTTTTTGTTGGAACGCAGTGAAGCCGAAATACACGCCATCCGCACCGGATTTTCCAGTGACGTCATCGCTTGCGTCGTGCGACTGATGAATAACGCGGAACTTATTCAAATCGGTGCGAAAGTCTTTAACCCGCTGCCGGATTCCAAAATTGGTGCGCGTGGCTACATGGGCGCGCGAGTTCAACCGAATTCGCCGACTGACAACGTGGATGATATTCGCTGGCAGGTGTTCGATGCGTTTGCCTACGCTGTCGGTGATGTCCTGCTGGGAACCAATCCTGTGTCTAGCACACCGGAATCCGTGGCGGCCGTGGAGGCGACTCTGAAAGATGTGCTGGCGACGTTTGGTCTTGAGGACACATTGCCGCATTGTGTACTGGCCCATATTGATGTTCAGTCGGAAGTTGAGAATACACATCCCGGCTCGACGGCACTTTGGTTTCAGAGCATCGCCGGAAATGACACGGCGAACACAACATTCGACATCTCCGTCGAAAAAATGCAGCGACATGCAGCCGCCAGAGATGGTCGTTTTAGTCTGTACTTCGAAACCGGCCAGGGCGCAGACTTCACCAACGGGCATGGTCATGGCGTTGACATGGTCATCCATGAATCTCGCAAGTACGGATTCGCCAGATCGTTGACGAAGACGATTGCCACAACACACTCCCAACGCGGAAGCAATCTGCAACCGTGGGTGATTCTGAATGATGTCGCCGGCTTTATCGGGCCGGAAGTGTTTCGATCCCGCGAACAACTGGTGCGGTGCTGCCTGGAAGACATCGTCATGGGCAAACTGCACGGGTTGACGATTGGCCTGGATGTTTGCTCAACACTGCACATGGACGTCAGCCTCGACGACCTTGGCTGGTGCATTGATCAGATCATGCCCGCGAATCCGGGCTATCTGATGGCCCTGCCGACTCGTATCGACCCGATGCTTGGATATCTGACGACCGGCTATCAGGATCACGTTCACATTCGGGAGAAGTTTGGCTTCAAAGTCAACGACCGCATGTGGCAGTTCTTTCAGCAATTGGGAGTCATTGATGCCGATGGAAAACCAACCCAACATTTCGGTGACCCATCGTGGGTTTATCTGCAGTACTGCCGCAAAATAAATGACGCTCGACCTGACACTGAAATTCAGGTCGAAGCAACCTCCCAGATCGCCGCAATTCGCTCGCGTGGAGTCTTTATTGCAGAAGGATTCGGCGAACAACCAGCAACTCTGGAACCTTCGCTGGCGCGACATATTCAGCATATTTATGACGATGCAAAAGTTTCCATCTGGATGCAATTGAACGATGCGTTTGTGGCCACTCTGCCGAACGTGCTCCGACTTCGAACGCGTTCTGTTGATCGTACAGAATACATTCTGAAGCCGGTGACTGGTGAGCATCTTTCGGATGAATCAACGTTGGCGATCGCCAATCATCGTCGTGCTTTTGGTGACGAGTCTAATACTCAAATCGTAATCTCCGACGGCCTGAACGCATTGGCGGTGACCGATGGAGATCAATTGCTAAAGCTGGTTACGAAACTTCGATCTGAATTGGCTGGCACTGAATTTGTTCTGTCACCGACGAACCTTGTGATTGATTCTGGGCGCGTCCGAGCGGGTTATCGGATCGGCGAGCAGTTGTTCGGCAACCGCGCCGGACAGTTCACAATTCTGCACATCATCGGCGAACGCCCCGGCACCGGTCACCACACGTTGTCCGTCTACATCACCAAAGCCGACGGCCAAACCTGGGGCACTGCAGATGCGGTCGACCACAACATCACCAAAGTTGTCTCCGGCATCGCCAACACGGCCCTGTCGCCCATTCTTGCCGGCGCTGAGGCGGCGAAAATCCTGCGGCAGACAGAGACAAGCATTCGCTAACAAAAAGGCCGGGGAGGCTGCAAGGATTTAGTTCGAAATCCTGGGCGATGAAATGTTCAAAAAAGGGACTCATAACAACCCGAAGCGTCAGCGAGGGATTCGTCGGCACGCAGCCGAACTGCCTAAATTCCATCCCTCACTGACGTTTCGGGTTTCGAAAACACATTAAATCGACAGCCAACTTATGATCGAAACTTGATCACTCCCATATGGCACCAAGAAAGGGTATGTTGACATCCAGTTTTGGCCGATGTATCCTAAACAAGATGTTTATGTCTTGTTTAGTCGCGTCAACCAGATTAGGAGACTCCAAAGTGCCAAAAATCAACAAAACGATTGCATTTTTCAGTGTGATCAGCACTGCTGCTGCCATCATGGGAAGTTGTGTGTTTTACGAAACTGGGGCTGCAAACGCCGCCAATACGACCGACAATGCCAAGGATCCGGCGGTTGAGCGGGCTCGGCGAGAAGTGAAAATGCTGGACGACATCTACAAGACGGCAATCGTCCTCATCACCGAACATTACGTACACGACGACACTGATTTAGCGGCAGGCAGTGCGTTCAAGGCATTGTTCGAAGCCGTTGACAAAAAAGGCTGGCACAAAGTGAGGCTGGTCGATGCAACAGGGCATCCCTACAGCGATGAGAATCTTCCAAAAGCGGGCTTTGAAAAGGACGCGATCAAGCAGTTGCTGGAAGGTAAACCTGCCGTCGATAAGGTTGTCGTCGAAGGTGACAAAAAGTTCCTGCTTGCTGCGACCGCCATTCCGGTTGTTATGGAAAAGTGCATCATGTGCCATGAAAACTACAGGGATGTTGCAAAAGGAAAAGCGATCGGCGCGTTGAGCTACAAAGTTCCTATTCTGGACTAACATGTTCGGCATTTCGATGACGCCATATCTCCGAACCCTCTCAACCATCGTGATCCTGCTCAGCGTCCGTGTCGCTTCCGCGCAACTGGATTTTGAGCAGGAACCGATTCTGTACAGTTCCGCAACGGCAACTGATCCCATCGCCCGACTCATGGATCCAATCAAGTCCGGTGAGACCACGATCACATGGGAACCGAAGCACGGTTACCTGACATCATTGATGAAGGAACTCGCAGTTCCAGCATCAAGTCAAGTGCTGGTGTTTTCCAAGAGCAGCCTGCAGATCAGTCGCATTACTCCCAAGACGCCACGAGCCGTCTATTTCAATGACGACGTTTACCTCGGATGGGTACAGAACGGCGATGTTGTTGAAATCTCCGCCGCCGATCCGCAGCTTGGTGGCACTTTCTACACTTTGGACCAGCGAGACACAGATGCGCCAGTCTTCACTCGAGAAACCGCCAAATGCATTCAGTGTCATGGTTCCAGTCATACGCGACGAACTCCAGGACACATCGTTCGTTCAGTGTTTCCTGATTCGGGCGGACAGCCAGTCTATCGGCTGGGAACACAAGTGACAGACGATACCAGCCCGTTCGCTGAGCGCTGGGGCGGCTGGTATGTCACTGGAACGCACGGTCAGCAGCGTCACATGGGAAACTGTATTCTGGCGGACGAGTCGCTCTCGGAAAAACTCAACGTTGAATCGGGTGCCAACGTCACCGATTTGTCGTCATACTTTCAGCTCCGCCCGTATCTCACACCGCACAGTGACATCGTGGCGTTAATGGTGCTGCAGCACCAGGTGGCGATGCACAACATTCTGACTGCCGCAAATCACTCCGGCCGCATCACGATGCGTGATTCGGAAATCATGAACAAGGCGTTGGAGCGTCCTGACGGGTTTGAATCAGAATCCACTGATCGCAGATTTTCTTCGTCGGCGGAGAATGTCGTTCGCGGCCTGTTGTTTTGTGATGAAGCGAAACTGACCGCTGAAGTGGCTGGCACATCCGGCTATGCGGAAGAATTTGCTGCGCGTGGCCCTTTCGATTCCCATAAGCGAAGTCTCCGGCAGTTTAATCTTCGGACTCGCCTGTTTCGATATCCTTGCAGCTTCTTGATCTATTCCGATTCGTTTACAGATTTGCCGCACGGCGTGAAATCACGAGTCTGGAATCGAGTGCGGGAGATTCTTTCTGGCGAAGATGACTCCCCGCGGTTCGCTCATTTGAGTCCCGAAGACCGCCAAGCCATCCTTGAAATTCTGTTGGCAACTCACTCCGATGCCGCAATGCTGACACAGAGTTCAGAAGCACAGGTTACTGAGTAGCACAGGCGACTGAATACACAACAATGAAGCCGTCGATAGTCTTGCGACTGTCCCCTCTCTCCCCGCATTCGATTTGCCAACTTCAGGCATTTTCCACGGTGGGAGGGTTAGGGTGAGGGGCAACGCCGTTAAGGATTTGTTGCTGGTAATATCTGGGTTTTACTCGTTAAGAAAATTCGCGGTCGCCCTGAATTCGTGGGGCCTCTCATTTTTCCCCGCGAATACAGGGCGACCACGAAACTCGGTTCGCGTGCGACTTGTTCGCCGGTTGTTTATACTCCTGACGTACGGTTTATGCCGCTCCTCTTTTGGAGTTCGCCTGGGAGTCTCGCCTGATGTTACGCGTTTCTGTTTTTGTCGTCTGCAGTGTCATCTGCATTTGTTCCGCTGTGTCGGCTGACGACAAAGTCACTGCTGTCAAAGATGCAAATCGTCTCGCCTATCTGGACGAATGCAATCCGTGGTATCCGGACAGGGATTTTCCGAAGCTGATCACTCCGCAATGGGTTGGTGAGGAAGGCGTAGAGGCTGTCATCGTGCTGGCCATCGACGACATGCGCGATCCAGCAAAGTACGAACTGTACCTGCGTCCGATTCTGAATCGACTCAAACAAATCGACGGCCGCGCGCCTGTGAGCATTATGACGTGCGACGTCAAACCGGATGATCCGCAACTCCAGAGCTGGCTCGGCGAAGGCTTGAGCATCGAATGCCACACGATCGATCATCCGTGCCCCATTCTTCAGGGCGGCGATTTTGACAAAGCGAAGTCCACCTACGACCGCTGCGTCGATCTGATGGGACAAATTCCCGGCAACAAACCCGTCGCTTTCCGCACGCCTTGTTGCGATTCGCTCAACACGGTCAGCCCTCGGTTCTTCTCCGAGATCTTCAACAGTACAACCAAGGACGGTAAATTCCTGCAGATTGATTCTTCCGTCTTTACGTTCTTCACATCGGAAGATGAATCACTGCCAAAAGAGTTGGTGCTCGACGCCAATGGTAAAGAGCGATTCTGGAAGTATCTACCAAAGAACAACAACTACGGCGGCAACGTTCACAACAACTTTGTGAACTACATCAAGAACTATCCATATCCGTACGTAATCAACAATTCGTGCTGGGAAATCCCGTGCATCGCGCCGAGCGACTGGTCAGCTCAGCATCTTCATGGTGTCAACAATCCCGTCACCGTTGAAGACTGGAAAGCTGCGATCGACCTGACTGTCCACAAACAGGGCTGCTTCAGTCTTGTCTTTCACCCTCACGGTTGGATTTCACCAGAGCAAGTCGTCGAGATGATCGATCATGCAGTAGCGAAGCACGGGAAGAAGGTGAAGTTTTTGAATTTTCGGGAGGTCGCGAAAAAGTTAAATACTGCCACTTCGAATGCAGTAGCGCTTCGAATGACCACCGACAGAAGTCCTTTCTTCCCAAAAAGCCGCGCTTCTACCTATGTCGACTTACCTAAGGAGATCGGAGATATAATCAACAATGCTCAGTCAGAAACCATCCGGCCTATTCAACGCGAAAACGGAACCAACAATGGCTTCTTCATCCACGACCGGCACTTCTGCTGGATCAACGAAGACACGGCCACGCTGCCGGATTTAATGTATCGAGTTTCGTTCGACGAGATACTCGCTGAGCACAAACAAGTCTCGGCGAGCGGTGGGCTTCAGCCGGCCGGTACAACGACGGCAAATGCTCTCGAAGAAGCAACGTACCGAGGGGCTGACGCCGTCCCGCTCGCCGCGTACGAACCGGTTCCCGTCGGCGCGGCGGTGGTTGATATCACGCCGGATTATCCTGTGCGACTCACCGGCTACGGCAATCGTCTTAAGGAATCGGACGGCGTTGCGGCGAAGATTCATGCAAGGGCGTTGGTGATTGGACAAAATTCGGCGAGCGGTGGGCGTCAGCCCGCCGGTACAACGACGGCAAATGCTGCAGAAAATGCAACGTACCGGGGGGCTGACGCCGCCCCGCTCACCATTTTGATAACCATCGACAACTGCGGCGTCCCGATCGAGATCACCGAAACTGTCTTTGCAAAGATGGCCGAAAAATACGGCCTCGCGCGAGAGCGATTTGCTATCTCGTCAACTCACACACATTCCGGACCGTGGCTGCGAGGCTTCGCGCCGAATATCTTTGCGGATATCCCCGACGACCACGCGGCGCATCTGGCTCAGTATGAAACGGATCTGATCGAGAAACTTGTGGAAGTTGTCGACAAAGCCATCGCAGCACGACGGCCCGGTCACTTGTCGTACGGTTTTGGCGAAGCAGGTTTCGCGATGAATCGTCGAGCCCTGACAAACGGAAAATGGTCGGGCTTTGGTGAAGTGCCGGACGGTCCCACTGACAAACGTGTGCCGGTTCTGGCAGCACATGATGTTGATGGCAAGCTCATCGCCGTGTTGGCGAATTATGCGTGTCATTGCACCACAGAAACCGGTGAGTTCAATCAGATCAGCGGCGACTGGGCCGGTTTCGCTGCGGATATGCTGGAAGCTGAACATCCCGGTGCCGTGGCGTTAATAGCCATCGGTTGTGGAGCCGATGCGAATCCCTCCCCGCGCGGAACTCATGAGCAGGCGAAGGTTCATGGAAAGACGATGGCGGATGAGGTGAAGCGGTTGCTGCGTTCTGAGCCGACGGCGCCAGCCGCGGGTGAGGAACCCAAGGAATCGCAAGAATCGCCACCCGCGGCTAGCGCCGTCGGCTCAATGCGCCGCATCAACCCGGACATCCTCTGCAACATGGCTCGCATCGATCTGCCGCTCGGGCCGATTCCGACACGCGCTGAATGGGAGGAACTTGCAAAGCGGCCGGGAGTGGAAGGCTCACGAGCAAAATACTTTTTGAACATGCTCGACGAAGGCCACGAGATCCCGACGACAATCCCCAACTATCCGGTTCAAACCTGGTGCTTTGGTGAAGATCTGGCGATGGTATTTCTGGGCGGCGAAGTTGTTGTGGATTATTCCATCCGCATGAACGACATGTTCGACGGCGATCGTTTGTGGATCAATGCGTACAGCAATGATGTACCGTGCTACATCGCGTCGGCTCGAGTCCTCCGCGAAGGCGGATACGAATGCGATTCTTCAATGCTGTATTATCGCCAACCGACACGCCTCGCTCCGGAAGCAGAAGATGTTCTCTGTGACGCCGTGCAGAAGATCATGCCGCATGAGTTCTATTCAGAAAAACTTCAGCAGGATTTTCCAGCTCCAAAGTCGCCAGAAGATTCATTGAAAACAATGACAACGAAGCCCGATCTGCGGATCGTGCTGGCGGCATCGGAACCGCTCATTCGAGATCCCGTTGCCTTCGACTGGGACGAACGCGGACGGTTGTGGGTTGTGGAAATGGGTGATTATCCAAAGGGGCCAAATGTAGCCGTCACGCTCCGCCGTGACGAGCCCACAGCCGCGGCACGTGACTCAGTCACGCCAGACGCCGAATCACGAATCGCAGATCAGACGCGGGTGGCATTAGCAGATGAAAGCGAAACAGTGGGGGCTCATCACG
>Ga0105055_10001638_pt1 | contig 35948 bp, 30 predicted proteins | sample BON03_FD_78090 | JGI IMG/M metagenome (GOLD analysis project Ga0105055, IMG submission 78090) | Freshwater microbial communities from Lake Bonney liftoff mats and glacier meltwater in Antarctica - BON-03 | ecosystem: Environmental > Aquatic > Freshwater > Ice > Glacier meltwater | place: Lake... | reverse complement strand
GCTCCTGTTCCGGAACTGTTCTCTGTTTTGTTTTAATTTTTGTCATCCGCAAAGTTCAGTTTTGTGCGCATTATCTTTGACACACTTTTTTAAACAGTCTCTCTATAATTACATACACAGCAAACATGCCATCATTTTTGCCTCAATTTTTTCTTTTCCCGACAAAGCAGCAATAAACCACTTGCGCGCATCTTCAAAAGCGCGTACCTTCGGGGAACTAACTGTCAAAAAGCCACCTTTTTGTCCCATAATATAATCGATTCCTTGAACGAAGAAGAACTTATCCGAGGATGCCTGCGCGGTTCTGTGCAGTGCCAACGCGCCTTGTACGAGCAGTTTGCCGGCAAGATGCACGGGGTATGCCTGCGCTATGCGCGGAACACATCGGACGCGGCCGACATTCTACAGGAAGGGTTTATTAAGGTGTATACGAAGTTGGGGCAATTTGGGCATCAGGGTTCTTTTGAAGGATGGATACGGCGGATTATGGTGAATACAGCTCTGCGGGCGTATCAGAAACAACGCTTTGATCAAGAATCCTGCGGCTATGAGCGGCTGCCAGAATCGCCCGTCGACCCAGATGCTATTGCAGCGCTTTCAGAAGCTGAACTGCTCGCCGTGATTAGAAAACTACCCGATGGATACCGAACCGTTTTCAACATGGTGGCCATCGAAGGGTTTTCACACGCAGAGGCTGCCGATATGCTGGGCATCCAGGAAAGTACCTCCCGATCACAATTAACCAAGGCCAGGAGGTGGCTCTGCGAGCAAATTGAATTGATAAATAGGGTGGCGGTTGAGGTTGAGAAATGAACAAAATGGCAGCCGTTTAAATGTTAGACCTCTCCGAGGTCTGGTAATCATGGCGACCAATGCTACAAATGTTGGACCTCTACGAGGTCCTCAGTCGACGACAATGGCTGAAAGGCGGTTTTAAACCGGATCGCCAAAAGCAACGCGAACGAACAACGAACAACTACAACGAACAACGAATCCCCACCCCTCAGGAATCATATTGATAATAAAAATGGAACGCACACCAAAAAATATTGACGACCTACTCCGCGAACGACTGTACGATGCTGCGCCGCCGCCGCCTGCCTTCGTTTGGGATAATGTAGCACGCGAACTCGGGAAACGAAACCGGAGAAAGTTGCTCTTTTGGCTGTTTCCCATCGGAATCGCTGGAGCTGCTATTTTGGGAATTTGGTTCGCTGCTGAAACCGGACCAGCGCAAAACGCTATGAACATTGAGTCGAAGCAGACGATCTTGCCATCCCAAGCAGCTGACAATTTTTCAAGCGCTGAAACCACTTTGCAGCCTTCAAATAGCCAACCTGTAACGAATAACACAGCAACAGAAACCTCTTTGCTGTCTTCAAATAGCCAACCTGTAGCGGATAATGCCGCAACAGAAAATTCCAAGCAACTTAATACAGCCCTGCTCGCACCTGGTTCGAAGGCTCTAAAAACACCAACGCCGACACAGTAAGCCCACGCTGCTTTAACGACCCAAAAGAGCGTTTCAAACTTAAGCACAACACCCAATACACCGAAAGAGACTACACCCGTGCCCCTGGAAGCCAAACCCCAAAAAACTATTTTTGAGGGAAAGCAAGCCGTGGCAGGCTTTTCATTTGCTACACTTCCCCAATACCAAGGGTTGTCACTGGTACATTTCAAAACGGCGACGCTGGAAAGCATCACTTTGCGACAATCATGGCCGACTTTGCTGACGCCTGTGACAAGTAAGGCAAAAGCAAAAAAAGCGGTCAAAAACTGTTACGACTTTAGCAGGCAACCAAGTGCCTGGATCATTGACGTGCATGCCGGCCCTTCCTTGGCACAGCGCGAACTGACCTCGAATCCCGACGACAAACCTTATCTCGTCAAGCGCCTCAGTACCGAAGCACGCGACCTGGCATTCAATGCCGGCGTTCGTGCGACGCTGATGCTGAAAGGCAATTTCCTGCTTCGGGGAGGGGTACAGTATGAACAAATGACCGAAGTCTTTGAATTCATCGACCCGGATTATGTGAAATACCATGTTGAAATTACGACGCAGAATGGCATGACAACCATCGATACCGTAGGTGTTGATTACGGTGAAAGGTATCAGAAGACGTATAATCGCTATGGCATGTTGGATATTCCTATAGCAGCGGGCATCGAAATGCGTAAAGGTCGTTCCGGCTTCAACATCAATGCAGGGGTTTCTTTCAATATGTTGTTTTGGAAACGTGGCGCCATTATTTCTCCCAGCACGGGAGAGCCCGCCTGGTTTACGCCAACTGACGGGACATTGGAAGTTTTCAGGCCACGAACAGGGTTGAGCGCAACGGCTAGTATTCAGTGGTTCTACCACGTTACGCCGCGCCTGCGGGTTTTTGTAGAGCCGTATTACAAAAAAATCTTGCGACCCGTTACGCTGAACAAACATCCGGTGGAACAACGCTACGGGCTTGGAGGCTTGCGCCTTGGAGTTTCAAAGATTTTAAATTGATAAAAGCAGCGAAAATTCTCCTTGCAGCATCTTTTAGCCAGTACCCAAATTGATGACCTTAAGTACCTAAAAACCATCGAACTATGTTAAAATTAACGATGAAACATATCACCACTTTCACGCTGTTTTGGGCATTTGCGCTGCTCGGCTGGAACTGCCGGAAAGACGTGGTGGAAGTCCGCCCTTATCCTGTGTCAAAACAAGAGCTTTCAGCATTTTTGAAAGAAGTACCTGACCCTGCAAGCACCGTAACCTTTAACGTAAATGCCCTAAATCAAGATAAGATATTTGAAACACCCGGTGGAATGCGCCTTTTTTTCACGGATGTAGATCAGTTGTTTTCTACCACCAACACGCCAACCCCGTTTGCTTGTAGCACCTGTGCTGATTTGAAAATTGAAATAACCACAGCTACCAGCAGGGGCGATATTTTGGCACGAGAACTTCCACCCACCACCACCGACAAGCAATTGTTAGAAAGTGGCGGCATGGTTTCCTTGAAAGTGTTCTGCGGCAATACGGAGTTGAAACTTTTGCCTGGGCGGATCATAAAGATTCAATTTCCAGCACCTGATGCCAAGGAAAACATGTTTGTTTTCGCCGCCAAAAGCGACCCTAACGGTTTTTTGGGCTGGGAAAATACCGGACAAGAGGTGTTTAAAGCGGATTGGCCGACAATAAGTACTCCCGGTGCGGTAAAAGGCTATGAATTGATTGTGTCTCAACTTGGCTGGAGCAACTGTGCGAGAATCTTGACCCATGCCGATGTATCGTCCTTTTGCACCAACCTCCCGCCAGGCTATACGGGCTTGAACACGCAGGCTTACCTGGTATTTGAAAACGTTCTGGTATTAGTACCGCTGGAATTCGATGATTCGACGCATACTTTCTGCTTTCCCAATGTGCCCGCTGGATTTCCAGTAAGAATCGTGTCGGTTGCCAAACTTGGCCCCCAATACTGGCTCGGTGATAAAACAACAGAAACAGGCACCAATTCTGCCTTGCCTTTGCAGCTTGAAAAACAAGATGTATGGGATGTGCTTGGCTATTTGCGCGGGCTTTAAGATATTTGCCCTACAACAGCAGCAATTGTCCTCACTTCTCTTCATTTTAGCCATTATTCCTGGCCTTGCCATTTGCTATCTCATTTTTAGGATAGACAAATACGAGCGCGAGCCGCTTTGGGCCTTGGCAATGTGCTTTTTTTTAGGAATGCTGGCGACGATTCCGGCAATTGGATTTCAGTATTGGTCAGGTGTCATATCGGGTTTTAAAACCCAAAGTGCCGCGATCACCTTTATTGCATCCTTTGGCGTAGTTGCTGCAAGTGAAGAAATTGTCAAATGTGCAGCCTTGTTGATTGGCGCTTTTCCCCGTAAATTTTTCAATGAGCCCGTAGATGGCATCGTGTATGCGGTGTTGATCGGGATGGGTTTTGCGACCATCGAGAACCTGATCTATGCCTATAATTTTGGTATGAATACTACGGTGGCTCGGGCTTTTACAGCGGTGCCCGCCCATTTTGTTTGTGCCATTGTACAGGGTTGTTTTATCGGGCGCGCCAAATTCCAGCCTGAGCGCCGCATCCAACTAATTCTCCTGGGTTTAGGGCTTTCCATTGTCATGCATGGAGTGTATGATTTTCTCATTTTGCAGGAATTGTCGGCCTGGCTCAGCGTTTTGGGCTCCATTTCGGTATACATCTGCCTTTTCTATTGCGGCACCCTGGTGCGGGAACATTTGGAAAATTCGCCGTTCAAGCCAGTTAACTAGTGGGCCTGCAAGTGTAAATTGTCGGGTAAGATCCGAGTTACAGTGTGCTACATTCATCCGGCGAAATTGACTGAATGCTTACTGAGCAAGTGTCGTTTTCTACAAAAATGTATCGTGGGAATTGGTTGTCCACCGTTTTACTTGGGCCCTGGGCGAGCTTTGACAACTTTAAAAAAAAAGTTGTCAAAGCTGTTCGGTGGCTTGGCCTGGCGGCACTAGTTACTTTTCCCAACATTCGGCCACGGCTATCCTGGAATCGCCGCCTCCATAATAAATAAACCAATGGTCTTTGTACCAAACCATACCTTCTACAAAACATACATTGACCACAGACCCTTCCTTTTCAAAATAACGGGTTGGTGTAAGTAGGTACTTGTCTGAACGGCCAATCAGCTTCTCTGGTTTTGAGCTGGAAAACAGCGCCTGTCCTACGGAATAGACATCTGCGCCTAAAGTTTTATCACCGTTGCTGGCGCTGTTGGCGCTGTTGTAAATCAATACGATACCCTGTTTGCGGAGCAGTGCAAAAGGCCCCGGCTCCACCAATCGACTGTCGAACATGCCCGGACGCGGCTGCATCACCCGAATGAGGTTGCCATTTTTGTCTTCCAATGGCCGCCAGCTGATTAAGTCGTCTGAAGTGGCCATAAAGAGGTCGGTGTCGCCCCAATACATCCGGTATTTGCCTTTAATTTTTTTGGCCTCAATTTTACTGCCTTGTCGTTCGCAGACAATGGCGCCAGATTTCGACCAGAGGTCCCGGTATTTGTACTCCGACATCACCAAGCCGTGCTTTTCCCAGCGTTTCAAGTCTTTTGAAGATGCGACACAGAGTCGTGCCGTATGTTGGTCATAAGCCGTGTAAGTCATGATGTACAGCCCATCGGGTCGGCGCACGATACGGGGGTCTTCACAACCGCCATCCCATTCGAACTGCGTCATCGCATCTCTGTCGGGATACAGTACAGGCTCCTCTCTTTTCTGGAAATCAAAACCATCGCGGCTGTCGGCCAAGCCAATCCGAGAAGTTCCGGATACATCTTGCGCCCTGAAAAGCAACCAAACGCGGTCATCGCGCACGATTGCCGCCGGGTTAAAGACATTTTTTTCGGCCCATTGCAGTTTTTTTTGCCGCATAGGGCACTTAAAATCCAGCTTTACATCAGGTTCCATGATGGGGTTGTGGTCGTCGGAGCGGACAAAATCGCCGAACATCCAACTGTCGTTAGAAACCATTTTTTGCGTGCTTTCGCAGGCAGCAAAAAAGCTGGTACAAACCAGTAATATTGTGGCAATACGCATAGTTTTATCTTTTTTTAGCCGCTTTTTCCATAACAATACCCACTTCGGTAACACCATTTAAGGGACTGTTCCGGGTATACTGTTCCAGTGTAATGCCGTATTCGCCAAGCTGGTTGAAATATAGCTTGTCTTGAAGCAGGATTTTTGTCCGGCAACTTGAGCCGGAGCATTTGCCCGTAGGTTTTCCCTCAATGTCGTAAAAATCAAAAGAGCGGATACGGCTTACTCTTTTCCCATCGGGAAATCGTGTATGAAGTTTCAGGTAAATGTTCTGGGTGGGAAAAGTGTCGGCATGGGTGAATTGGATGTATAAATTGTACAATTGAGCCGTATCACTTACCGGCACTTTAAATTCGAGGGTATCGGCGTATGCCCATTGTCCGTTCGGGATTTTTTTTTCCGATTTAAAAATAAAATTGTCACCGCAGGAGGCAAATCCGATTGCCAATAAAAGCAGGATGGTTATAGAGCTTGATGTTTGACGATTGGTCATATTGAATATTTATGAAATGAAGTTCAGGCTATTGCTTCAGTCGTGCGACCATAATGCCCGTTTGACCACGCTGGGCGACGACATATTGGGCCAACGGTTGACGGGCAATGATTACTTTTTTTGAAAGCGATGAGGCATGCATGAGGTAAACACGCCCGTTCTGTTTAACGGCAAAACCTTGATGGGCAATATCCAAGTCGGCTTTAGCGGAGGTCAGGCATACGAGGTCTCCTTCCTGGATCAGGTGCTCCATTTTTGCGATGCGGGACTGCGGGATGAAGTACCATTTATGTGCATTGATGCGTTTTTCGGCCTTTTTAAGCTCAAGAAACACTTTTTCATGGTTGATTTTTGGGTATTTGGCAGGCCGGGCCGTGATGTAACCCACCTTTTTATCGTAAGGAACACCGCCCATTGAGGCTGATAAATCTTCAATAATACCACATTTTTCGGCTTGGAGGAGCCAGCCAGTGAAATAATGAATCCGGGAGCCATAGCCGTCAACATGTCCGCCCCAGTATCGAAGTTGTTGCAGGAACGATTTATAAAAACCATAACTACCGTCATGAGTCAAGGCAATGGCCACACTGTTTTCCACAAAAGTCCAGCAGTCCATTTCCCGCAAATTCACCGTTAGCGCCTCGTCTTTGACACATTCCAGGCACCCATGCACATACGGAGCGCCTAAAAATGAACGGGCGATGGCCATGGTTCGGGCAATGGTGCTGGTGTCTGCAGCGGCTAGTTGTTGTTTTTCAAGGAATAGGAGAGAATCCTGTTCGCTTACTCTTTGCTGAAGTTCGCTTTCTTTTGGCTTTGGATTAGTGCTCATTCCAGTGCCACATAGTATGGCAAGGATACAGGGGAATATGAGTGGGGATATTCGTTTTTTCATAGTGTTTGTTATTTCAGCCTTGAAGCCAGTTCGTCCCCTAGGACAGACGCATGAACGCAGCGTAGCAACCGAAGCTTTTTTGAAACATTTCGATGATTTTTATGGCTTTGCATCGCAATATTCATGCGTCTGCCCCGGGTTCAACCCTTAAACTAGGCATTCTCATCGAGCCTGCTATTCAGGAAGCCTTCCAGTACCGCCATTCCACGTTTATAATCATTATTATTATTGATCACAATGTCGGCTTCGTCTTTGTAGGGCAATATGTAACGCTCAAAAGAGGGCAAAACATGGTGCTCATATTTGTACAGCACGTCTTCGATGGGGTATCCTCGCTCCACCTGATCGCGGTGAATGCGCCGGATAACTTTCAGGTTTTCTTTGGTATTGATAAATATTTTCAGGTCGAAAAGGGGAGACACTTTTTTGAAATGGAAGACGAAAAGACCTTCGACAACCAGGATCGGCGCGGGCTTAAACGTGATGAATTTTGGTGTCGCATCTGGGTTGTTGAAGGTGTATTCTTCAATGGTAACGGAATGTCCGGCGATCAATTGCTGCACATCGTGCCGAAACTTCTTCTTGTCGAACGACTTTGGCAAATCAAAATTGAACTCTCCGTTTTTGTCGCGAAACTGGTTTTCACGGGGCAAGTAGTAGTCGTCTTGAGAAACGATACACACCTGCTCCTCTGTGAACAACTGGCGCAAATCCCGGATAAAGCTGGTTTTTCCGCTGCCACTTCCACCACAAATACCGATAATATAAGGTTTGTTCATTTTTTTTAAGCTTTTGGCTGTTGGTCATTGGCTGTTGGCCGTTGGCTGTTGGCAGCACATTAAAGTTCGTTTTTCTTGGCATTGAGTTTCAGCACACTATCCAAATTACGCCAAAATATAGGGTTGAAGTGTTGAAATGCTATGTAATAAGCAAATTTAAATGCTGTACGCCAACAGCTAACAGCCAACAGCCAACAGCTTTTCAGGTGCGAAAGTAGCTTCTCTGGCGATTTTTTTTTGTGAACCAATCCCTAAGCGTACCTTTTCGGCTGGAAAAAAGCTGTTGGCTTTTGGCCATTGGCTGTTGGCAGCAAAACGTAGTTTATTTTATTTAGCTTTGAGTTTCAGCACTTTTGATGAAACTGACCAATTGATTTGCTATAAGTGCTGAAAAGTAATACAAAACAAAGTACAAATGCTGTGCAGCCAACGGCTAATGGCCAACAGCCACTCATCTCTCATCACTCATCTCTCATCACTAATGATCGGTATTCTGGGCATCGTTCTCATTCTCGGCATTGCGTTTCTCCTTTCCAACAACCGCAAAGCGATCAATTACCGCAGTGTTGGTATGGGCCTGCTGCTTCAGGCTTTGCTGGCCGTATTTATTTTGAAGACTCCCGTTGGGAAAAAAATGTTCGAATGGCTGGGACATGCTGTGACGAAAGTACTCAGTTTTAGCGATGAGGGCGCACGATTTGTATTTGGAATTCTGGCCGACCAAACAGCCTTTGGGCACGTAATCGATGCTGCTGCGGGAAACGAAGCGATAGGTGCGCAGCCTTGGAGCATCGATAGCCTGGGAAACCCCATCTTTTTTGGCGGCTTTATTTTCTTCTTTAAAATTATCCCCACCATCATTTTTGTGGCCTGCCTGGTGAATATTTTCTACCACCTCGGTGTGATTCAAAAACTGGTGGAATGGCTGGCCAAAGGCATGAATTACTTTATGAAAGTGAGCGGTGCCGAAGCCTTAAGCAATATTTCAAGCGCATTTGTGGGGCAGGTGGAAGCCCAAATCATGATCAAACCCTATTTGAAAGGCATGACCATGTCGGAGCTGATGGCATCTATGACGGGCAGTTTTGCTTGTATAGCGGGTGGCGTAATGGCCACCTACATCCTCTTTGGTGTTAAAGCCGAATACCTGATTGCTGCCAGTATCATGGCAGCGCCGGGTGCTTTGGCCATTGCGAAAATTATGTACCCGGAGACAGAAAAGCCACAGACCCAGGGCAAGGTAGAACTGGAAGTTGGCAAAGAGCACTCCAATATTCTGGATGCCATTTCTGCGGGTTGCTCCGAGGGACTGCGCGTGGGCATGAATGTACTGGCCATGTTGGTGGGTTTTCTTGCCTTGATCGCGCTGGTAAATTTCTTGTTCCTGAAAGTAGGTGGCACCATCAATTACGTAGGCCTGACCAAAGACGTGCTCTGGGGCTGGGATCCCTGCACTTTAAGCCTGAATACTATTTTGGGTTCTGTGTTCTCTGTTTTTGCCTGGACAATGGGCATTCCCTGGCACGAAGCACCACAGGCAGGCGCGCTCATGGGTACGAAGTTGGTCGCCAATGAATTTGTAGCCTACCTACAGCTCAAGGACATTATTGCAAGTGATATGATGTCGGCTAAATCTGTGGCCATCGTCAGCTTCGCCCTTTGTGGTTTTGCCAACTTTAGCTCAGTCGGCATCCAAATCGGCGGCATTTCAGCACTGGAGCCTAGCCGCCGTGAAGACTTGACAAAGCTCGGTTTTCGAGCACTTATTGCGGGTACACTGGCTTCGTATTTGTCGGCAACGCTCGCAGGATTATTATATTAACGGTGGACGGTTGACGGTTTGCACAGCGTTGTTTAATGGTTTGGCATTGGTGTTTCAGCACCTGATTGAACATTCACAATTTTTCCAAAATATCAGCCTGGGTGCTGAAACACAATATCTCAAGCTATCACAATTGCTGTGCTACCGTCCACCGTCCACCGTCCACCGTCCACCCTAATATTGAAATCCATCGGATAAATGAAGATCTTCTGCATAGGCCGCAATTACATTGATCACGCCAAGGAACTGAACAACCCGGTGCCTTCTGAGCCGCTGATTTTTATGAAGCCTTCCACGGCGCTGTTGGTGAACAACAAGCCTTTTTACCACCCCGATTACAGCAATAACATTCATTATGAAGGCGAAATCGTGCTGCGGGTATGCAAAAACGGACGCTCGATTCAACCGGAATTCGCCTCCCGCTACTACGATGCTGTGGCATTCGGCATCGACTTCACCGCCCGTGATTTGCAAGACAAGCTTAAAGCCAAAGGCCAGCCCTGGGAAATCGCCAAGGGTTTCGACCGATCGGCACCAATTAGCAAATTCATATCCCTGGCTGATCTGAAAAACCCAAAAGCCATTGAATTTCAATTAAAAAAGAATGGGGAAGTGGTGCAAGACGGCAACACCAAAGACCTGATTTTTTCCTTCGATACCATCATTTGCCATATCTCGCGCTACTTTACGCTGCAAACCAATGATTATATTTTCACCGGCACACCCGCTGGTGTTGGCCCAATTGCGGTTGGGGATGTGCTGGATGGATTTGTGGAAGAAGTGCAAATGCTGCATTGTCAGGTAAAATAGGTCGCTTGACAATCTTAATAAAAACGCTGGCTTAGCGAAAAAATGAAATTCAGCAAACTACTCGATAGTCCTCTATACTTGGTAAGCGTATTAACGCTCATTGTCCTCTTCGTCTCTGGCAATAGCTATTTATTTGAACCCAAAACGTTTGAGCCCGGAGGCCTGGAATATACCCGTTACAACAACTATGTAATTTTCAAACAGTCCTTTGTGCACCTGATTGAAAACAAGGACTTGTACCAATTATTCCCGTCAGACCATTGGGACCTCTATAAATACAGCCCCACTTTTGCCGTGTTGATGTTCCCTTTTGCGCAATTGCCGGATGCGCTGGGGCTTTTCTGCTGGAATTTATTAAACAGTTTGATCCTGTTTTTTGCCCTTTGGCGCTTGCCAGTAGTGTCCAGGAACACCCGCTATTGGATGCTGGGCCTGGTTTTGATCGAATTGATTACCTCCCTGCAAAACTCCCAAAGCAATGGGCTTATGGCCGGGCTGTTAATCTTCGCCTTTATTTTTTTAGAAAAGAAAAAACCTGCCCTGGCAGCCTTGATGATTGTGCTAACAGTTTTCATTAAGCTGTTTGGACTGGTCGCGCTGGTGCTTTTCTTATGTTATCCTGAACGCTGGAAAGCGATGTTGTACGCACTCGGCTGGACCTTGCTGTTTGCCTTTTTGCCTTTATTGGTTGTGTCGTGGTCGCAGTTGGAATTGTTGTACCAAAGTTGGTTCATGTTACTCCAAAATGACCACATTGCTTCCATCGGACTCTCCATGGCCGGATGGCTTTACAGCTGGTTTGGCGTTGCGTACAGTAACCTGATCGTCATCATTGGCGCGTTCTTGCTTTGTCTGCCTTTGTTGCGCTACCAGTATTTTAAAGAATACACCTACCGGGCGTTTTTTCTGTCCTCGGTTCTTATCTGGGTGGTTATTTTCAACCACAAAGCAGAGTCGCCCACCTTTGTTATTGCCGTTTCCGGCATCGCGATCTGGTATATGAGCCAGCGCTTAAATTGGCTGAACTTGGTACTGTTAAGTCTTGCCCTTGTGTTTACGGTATTGTCACAAACTGATTTGTTTCCCCGAGGCCTCCAAAACGCCTTTGTCGCGCCTTATGTGCTCAAAGCGGTGCCATGTATCCTAATTTGGGTCAAGATAAGCGTGGATTTACTGTTCTTTTACCCAAAATTAGGACTCACTTCAAAGCAGTAAACGTAAGCGTCCTTGCTGCCTGCTTCCCAATATGCTCCCCCAACATCCGGTGAGCCTCAAATTGCACTTCATCAAAAAATTGGTCGGCAGTTGTTTGGTGCGGAAATTTCGGATTCCGTTTGAAATAATTGAGCACCATCACGGGTACCTGTTCTATGACAAGTGGTGGCGCGGTATTATTATCGGCCATTTCCGCAGCTTCCTGCAGCAAGCTGATCGACGATTTCATGTAGACGATTTTTCCGATTTTTTTGGAATACTGCATCTTTTTATTGCCATCCGGGCCAATGACTTCTTCTCCGATATTATACGTGACAACACCTTCAACGACACTGCATGGGCTAAAAACTTCACCGTCATCTGATTTATGGGGCATCAGTTTCGTCAGGTCGATGTTGATGTCGACGTTGTAAATAGATTTGGCAAGTCGCACCGCCTGCGCAAAAGAAGCAAAGGAATAAGAACCGTCAGCTTCAAAATCCGCCACCACAATAGTGCTGCATCGGCGTTGGATCAGCGGCAGCAAACCCAGGTTGTCGCCCGTATGGCCACCGTCGGACACATTCACCCTCGGTGTATCGGAACTAAGGTTTCCAGTCAATTCCCGCAAGATGTACCGCAGCCAAAATGGGTACTTTTGAAGAAATTTCACCCGTTTTTTTTGCAAGTAGCCACGAATCCGATTTAATACATGTTGTACCGTTTTTTTAGTTTCGAGGTTTTTACCCAATGCTGTTTCAGCATCTTTGATCATTGCTTCCAGTTGTATTTTTTTAATGACATTTTTCGGGTTGTCAATCCAGTAACCAGTACGCAGGTTAAACAATGTCATATAAAAATTGGAAGCGGTGAAACTCATGGAGCCCATACCACTCGATACTGCTGCTGCAGAAATAGTCATGGCTGTACTCAGCTTGGTCGCGCCAAAATGGTAGGTTTTTGTGTTTACATAGCCAGTTGATCTGGATCCAATAAAGTATTTTGAAAAGATAAAATGCTCACTTTCCAGGGTTTTTGCCGCCAAATCATGCGAACCTTGCAAATTGAGTGCGGTCACGATAATATGGTAAGGGGCCCGAAAATTGCCCTCGCTGAGGTCTGCCAATTTCAAATCCTCATGATTTCGGAGGTTGATCCGCATGAGTTGGACATCATCTTTGTCGGTAGCCCCTGGGCGATGCACTGCCACCCGCCCGCTTGTGCGCAGGTAGGCTTCTGACAAACGATCTCGGTAAAAATAGTGCAGGGAAACGTCGTTGGCATTCACCAGCATTCCCATGATAAACAACAGCACAAAGCAAATAAAGAACAAGATTACAATTATTGTACTGCGATCCCAATATTTACAAAACTCAAAAGCGGGCGCTACATCGGAGTACAAGTATTGCTCCAGCCACATCATTCCCTTGGATACCCAGGCAAATGTTAAGCCTACGAATAGGAAAATGGAAAGATTGAGCAAGGGCATTTGCAGCCGTTTTATAATACCTGTAAAAAAACCACCACCATTAAAACGACCACTCAGCGATTGCATGGTGAAATAATAGGCAACAATAACGGGTACAAAAGAGAGCGAAAGGTTAACAGCCAAGCCATGGTCGCCAAAGAGCATGATAATGGCGATTGGGAAAAGGAAGGTGATTAAAGTCAACAGAAATGCCCCGCCCTGCATGCCCGTGTAAAACGAGCGGTACATCCAGCCGCTGACACGCTCCCTGCCATGGTTGATAAAATACAGAAAGATCATAATATGCAGCCCCAAGAAAAGACCCAGTGAGTAGCAAAGTGGCAGGGCTAACATCACAAAAAAATTGAATTCGCCGCCGCTGGAATCCTTCATGTAAATAGTAACGATGTATGCTGCCGCCGGGGCGCCCAACAATCCAACATGATAAAACCATCGGATAATGCGATTTCCGAGCTTGTCTAGCACATCCTGGTCGCTCCTTCGGGGTAAGGGTGTAAGGGGGGGGCGCAAAAGTCCAATGCTATTAAACCAAGCGATGACGCGGTTTTTTAACTTTCCAAGCGCATGCTGATCGCTTCTGTTGGGGGTGGCAGAAGGCGGCGGGTCGCCTGTGAAATTTTGTTCTTTTTGTTCCTGCTCGGCAATCCTGAATGGAATCCTCCGTGAAAAAAAGATAAAAATGGCTGCCAATAAGAATCCCGCTACCCCAAATGCAAACGGGATGGTCCAGTGGTCCTGAACACCATGCCAAACCAAGTCTAATTGTGGCGCAAAGCTATAGCTTGCCCAAGTATGCAGCCGGGCGGAGGTGCTCATTTTCTCCCATTCTTTGCTGTAATAAATGGTGTCGAAAGGTTTATACAATTGGCTTTTGTCAAACACAGGAGCATCTTTCCGGGTTTTATCAGCTTTTTGCTCGTATTGTTGCCGCGCCAATTCATATTGCTTCTTTATGTGTTGATTGAGCGGTTCCGTTGGGTTTTGAAGCGTTTCAATAAACCGATCGTTGGACATCTTTGACAACAACACATGATGGAGCAGCACCAAGCTTATCAACAGCAATAAAAAGGTGGTGACATTGGCGACAATACCGCCAAATAAGGCACCAATCAACCGATGTACATCCCAATCCATGATGCTTTTGTGCGGCGTGAGGTATTCCCCATGTTGCCGCAAGTGGATAAGCTGGTGTTTTGTGCCTAGCTTTCCGTCTTCGATGTTAGGGTATTCATATTGTTCTCCTGTAAATAAAGAGCTATGTTCCTCGAGGCCTACCTGACTTGCGTCAAACTTCGTGTTTTTATTCTCAATGAGTGGCTTATGATTTTCGCTCTTGGGTTTGTCCCGGCTTTCCGGCTCTGCGCTCATCAGCGAAGTGAGGCAAGCACCTATGTAGCCACCGCCAGAAACTGTGCTGAGATAGTCGAAGTATTTGAGCTTGTTGGCTTTGATGAATGCCTGGAGCATGCCCAAGCCAAGGGTAGCGGAGCGCACGCCACCGCCAGAAATACAAAGTCCGGAAAGGTTGTCGGGCGTAGCTTCCTCTTTGATACCATTGGCCTCGCGGCGCTTTTTCAGGTAGTGCTCCAGTTCAACTTTGTGGACTTCTCGGGAGCGCCATTCAAAATCAGGTATGGAAGTGTCGGGCGGAGTATTTTTATTATCGGGCATGGCTCAAGGTTTTGGTGCCCGAAAAGTAAGAAAACCTTAGAGATTTCTCATTTTTTATCAAAAATCGCCGTCAAGGCTGGTTCCAGGGTAGGATACTGAAACTTAAATCCCGTCTGTTCAATTTTTGCTGCGGAAATGCGGTTGCTGTTTAATACGACCGCCGACATTTTGCCTAGGAAGAGCCGAAGGGCAAAGCTTGGTGCAGGCAGGAAAATAGCGGGTTGCTGCATGGCCTTGGCAACAGTATGTACCATTGCTTCTCCGCGTACAGGCGTGGGCGCTACGGCATTGTACACGCCCGCTACATTGTGCGTTTCAATTGCCCAAATCATCATCCTGCAAACATCGTCGCGGTGAATCCAGGACCACCAGGCTTGGCCATCGCCAAAATAAGCACCCAAGCCAAAACGCAATGGTTTCACGATTTCGGCCAGTGCCCCGCCTTCCTTGGCAAGTACTACACCAATGCGTAATTTCACCGTGCGAATTCCATGTGCCGAAACAACATCGGCCGCTTGTTCCCATTGCTGACAACAATCAACCATGAAGCTTTGATCTACGGGGCCATCAGGTTCTGACATCACTTTTTCACCAGAGTTGCCGTAATAGCCAATAGCAGAAGCAGAAATATAGGATTTTGGTTTGTGGCCCGTGCGCGCAATGGCATCGGCGAGCACCTGGGCCGCTTGTACCCGGCTTTCAATGATAAGGCTTTTTCGGTTTGGCGTCCAGCGTTTGTCCGCAATGCCAGCTCCTGCGAGGTTAATGATAGCATCAACGCCCTCCAGGGCAGCATCATCTATTTCACCCTTCATAGGATCCCATTTGAATTCGCCTGCCTTGCGTGGGCTGCGGGTCAATAGTCGAACCTCATAATTACGCTCGCGCAATAGGGTTGCAAGCCTCGTACCGATGAGGCCAGAACCGCCTGCGAGGAGGATTCGTTGTTTGTTGTTCGTTGTTTGTTGTTCGTTCACGTTCAAATTAAAGTTGTTCGTTGCTAGTTGATCGTTGTTCGTTCACATTCACTCGATTGATGTAAGGGACGCTGTTCCAAATTTGAACAGTTACTCGCACAAGTCAATACCTGACTAAAATCAATTGGCAAAGCAGTTGTTCCAATTTTATTCTATCCTAAAACTAAGCAGAGGTGTCATTCCGAGCGAAGCGAGGAACCTGATGGTATGTCGTACTCCAGGTTCCTCGCTCCACCCGGAATGACACATCTGCCTGATATTCAATATGCTTTTGAGTTGGTGCCAGCCAAAACGAAGAGGTGTATATACGTCAGATATTACCATGAATCATTCCTTGTTGGAAATTGGACATTGATTTTAAATTAAATCAGCCAAACAACTACCAACGAAAACACCAAGCGCTCGGAAACGAACAACAAACAACTATCAACGAATTAATCGATTTCAACCTTCACCCCACTTTCCGAACTTTTTGCATTCCCTTTTTTCTTGTCGTCTACGGTAATCCGGCTACCGCTTTTCAGCTTGCGGGCAATGGCAGAATACGGTCCTGTAACCACGGTTTCGCCTTCCTCAAGTCCAGACAGCACTTGAATATGGTCGTTGTCCTGGATGCCTGTTTTTACTTCACGTACGGCAACGGTGTCGCCTACAACAACAAACACAATTTCTTTGATAGAGTTCTGGCCAGTGCTTTGCTTTTTTGCAGGGCCTTCTTCCTCCTCCTTTTTGCTGTTTTTCTTGTCCTTCTCATCTTCCTTGGCGGTTACAGAAATGATGGGGATACTGATGGCGTTTTCAGCCAACATCGTGTAAATATCGACCGAGGCCGACATGCCAGGGCGAAATGGGAAACGACGGCCTCCAGCGATCAGTTCTTTGTAAGAAGCTGGATCGATGCGGATTTTTACCACGAAATTGGTCACTTGGTCGGAGTTGAGGCTCATCCCGGCGGCGGTGCCGACATTGCTGGCACTGTTGGCAATTTCCGACACTGTGCCTTTCAGAATGCGGCCCAGATAAGCGTCTACTTCAATATCCACTTCGTCTTGGAGGCTGACTTTGAGGATGTCGTTTTCGCTGATGTCCACCTGGACTTCCATGCTTTGGAGGTTGGCGATGCGCATCATTTCGGTGCCGGCCATTTGCAGGGTTCCGACCACGCGTTCGCCGCGCTCTACATTGAGCATGCTAATGATACCGCTCACAGGGGCTGTGATGATTGTTTTTTGGAGGCTGGAGCGCAGTTCTTTCAACCGGGCGCTGGCGCTGTTGATGCCAAATTCTGAAACCCGAACATTTTCCTTTGCACTGGCAAGCGAACTCTCTGCGGAACGCAACGTGGCTTCGCCAACGGCTAATGCGCTTTCTGCCGCTCTCAGGTTGTTCTGGGAGGCTTCAAATTCAGCGGTGGAAATAATACCCCCGTCTTTATACAGTTTTTCATTTCGCTGGTGGATATTCGTCGCCACCTTTACCTGCGATTCCAGGCGGCGTTTATCGGCTTTCAGTTGTTCAATTTGCGCATTGCTGCCGGCAACATTGGATGTCGAAATCTCTCGCTGGGATCGGGCAGTGCTCACAGAAGCTTGTCCTTGTTCTACCGCGCTTTGGTACTCATCGGGTTTGATTTTGGCCAAAATCTGGCCAACTTTTACCGAGTCACCTTCCTTGACGTAAAGCTCGATGATCTCGCCAGACACGTCAGAGCTGATCTTGATTTCTGTTTCCGGGAAAATTTTCCCACTACCACTGACGGTTTCCCGGATGGAACGCCGCTCCGTCTTTTCTACGGTTACTGTTTCTCCTTTTGGTTTTTGCTTAGCCTTATAAACGGCTGCTGCAATCAGGAGTAAGAACGCACCGATCAGTACGTAGAGAAGGGTTTTTTTTCGTTTGGGCGAAGCTGTTGCCATTTCGTTGTCGACTTTTGATGTTCAAATATTGATAAGAAAATATGCCACAAGATTACGGTGACTGTTCACGGTTTGGAAAATAGTTGGATAAATGGAGGGAAACAACGGATGAATTTAGAGAATCAGCACATTTTTATCAATCTGGGTGCAATTCCAAAAACATTTCACCCGTTTTAATCTTAACCTGGATTTTTGGCATGATATTTTTAACTAAATGGTCAGCGAGCGATTCAGGTTGAAAACTAAAAGACCCAGCGCCTCGTAGGTTTTATCGTTCGAGGTTTCTAATCCGTCCAAACCGATTGTTCATGCTTAAATTTTCATCCAATGAAGTTAATCCTTGCACTCCCCGCTGTTGGCCTGCTTTTTTCAGGGCTGACCTTTCTCCCAAAATCACCGGCAATTTCCAACACTGCTACGCCACAAGCTGTCGAAGTTCTGGACTCCGAAATTTGGGCAAACAAAAGTGAATGTTTCAAAAACGAAACGTTTGAGCTGCACTTTGCCATGCCACATGCTACCACCTTAGGCGTAGTTGACCCTGACGGCAAGTTTTTCTACCTCGTATTTCCGGCGGCATGCACCATTGGCAATCTCGTGCCACTGATGAGCAGCGAAGATTTTGAACACTGCAGCACCATCACCATTAATCCAGCGACATTGAAGGCTGATCCTTACACATACGGTGTGATAGAAAACCAACCCGTTTTTACAAAAAGTGGGGTGTACCGCTTTATGCTTGGCGACAACCTGCATGTGGACGACGAAGCGGCCCTGAACATTGTTTCAGTGCGTTACAAGCGGAAAAACCGCCCTGTCCCAGTCATGGTTATGAATTGATTATCAATTCAACGTCAACTCCTTGCCCTCGTAGAAATCGAGGATTTTCAACTTGAACAAGTAATCGTATTTCGCGACGACGAGGTCTACCTCGGCCATGTCGCGGTTGGTTTTGGAAGTGGTGAGGTCCAGGATATTGACTGCGCCCAATTCGTGGCGTTTTTCCGTATTTTGAAAAGCGATGTTTGTAGCATCAAATGTTTTCTGCGCAGCTTCCAATTGCTGCCGTGCAGCGCGTGCATTCGCGATGGCTGTTTGAATGTCGTTTTTCAGCGTCTGCCGGACTTGAGTTTGCTGCATTTGAGCCGTCAACACGCCCAGTCTGGCACGCTCCACACTGAGGCGGGTGCGACCATTTTGGTAGATCGGGATGTTCAGGCTCAATCCTACTCCCTGGCCAAAGTTCTGATCCAATTGGTCAAAATATTTGAGTTTTGAAAACTCATACCGATCTACATACTGGCCTATGAGGACATCCTGGCCATTTAATTGCAAGGTAGTATTCACCAAATCGGTGCCAACCAATTGCCCATTTTGGAAATCAAGAAATCGACTGGAATAATTGGTACTCAGGTTTGCGAATGCAGAAAGCGTTGGATAGTAGCCTGCTTTGGCGATATACACGGATTCTTCCGCGCTTTTTACTTGAAACCCCGCCGAGCTAATAACGGGTTGTGTACCCAGCGCTTTTTCAAACAATGGAGAAAGAGTCAGCGCGTCTGGATTGGCATCGGCAGGGATCAGGGAGCTTGGTTGCTCGATGCTGAGGTCGTAATCTGGCTCTAGTTGCAGGTATTGTTTCAAGGTAAGGAAGCCGAGGTCAACCGTGTTTTGGGCTTGCACTACGGTTTGTTCGTCGCGCGCAATCTGGGCTAAGATGTTGTATTTGTCCGCCATAGGCACGGTGCCGGCATTGATCAATTTCATGGTAACATCAAGTTGGGTCTTGCTCTGCGCTACACGTTTGTTGGCGTTGTCCAATTGCTCCTCCGATAACAAGATGTTGAGATAGGCGGAAGCAATGAGCAGGCCCAGGTCGTTCACGGTCCGCTGTGCTTCGGCGGTAGCGGTTTTGAGGTCCCAACCCGCTTGTTTGATGCTGTGGTTGATCATGCCGCCCGTGAACAAATTGATGCCGGCGTTGAGTCCAAGGCTGTTGAATGCGGTAGCTTGGGTGCTAAATGTATTGGTTGTCGGGTCGATGGTACGACCGAATTGCTCGCCTACATTCACGTTCGCGCCCAGGTTGGGCAAGCGCGAAGCCTTGGCCTGCTTTTCTGAAAGTACCGCGGTGCGTACGTTGGCCAGCGCCTGTTTGATGGTTATGTTGTTGTCTTGCGCATATTTGATGCAGCGTTCGAGCGACCACACTTCTTGGGCCTGTGTCCTGGCGGCAAAAAACAAAAGGAAGAGCAGCGCGTAAATTTTCATAGTTTGAAACATCTGTAACGTAAAGGTTATTCCTGCGGAGACTGTCAATTTATCTGCCACAAGGTTACGCCAAGGAGTACCTACGCCATGAAAAAATTATATAAAAGGAGAAAATTGGCGGATTAATAGGCCAATTGCAGCACTTGTTGTCCTTCCAGGAAAACACCATTCGTGATTTTTACCCGAATTTTGCTGCCTTCTTCTGTGACAATGGATTCGCCATTGAGCGGTCGGGTGTTGTACTTAATAACCGAGCCTGCCGCTTCGTAAAGGGTAGCATGTACCTCGGCACTGCTCTGGCTCGATTGTACAATTTCCATTTCTTTTAGGCCAAATTCTGACATACCGAAAGTGTAGCCACCGCCGTCGCCAGGCCTGCCAAAATACACCCAGCAGTAAAGCGGCAGGGTTTGGTTGTCGAGCATGTTGTGCGCTGCGGCGCTGTAGAATCCTTTGGAAATCAAGAGATATTGGCCGCCCATGTACACGCCGCTGGAATGGCTGCTTTCCAAAATGGCTGCTGCTACTTTGGTAAATAATTGATGCAGCTCAAGCGACTTGCTGGCATTGCCCATGACGGAAATAACCACTTGTGATTGGTGGCGCAGGGCTTCTTCGGTGGCGGTCGTCCAGAGCCACGACAGTTGCGCAGCGGCACGGATTTCAATGGGGTCGGCTGTATAGTTCAATTGAGCGATCATCACGGTGGCACCGGGCGTGCTGAACACGATGGTTTTTTCTGAAATATTGACGGAGTCGGCTTTGACTTTCCAGTCGTTTTTCAAGGTAGCGATCAGGGCCTTTGCATCCAATGGGGCTTTGTCGTTGACCATGACGATGCCGGAGACGACGTGTTGGGATTTTTGGGTTTGGGCGTTGAGGGTGATTTGTAATGAAAAAAGGAGTACCAAGGAGCTGACGATGCGCATGGGCGAAATTGACATTGAATTTGTTTTGGTTTATAAAAAGGGGATAAACGTTGAAAATGGAGATTTGATGTGTGGTTGGGACTTTCAATACACTTTCTCCGCACAATTACACTGCCCCAAAATTTTCTCCGTCTTTATTTTGTACGTCGATAGATCAATGTTAGCCTGTTGAGCAGCCATTTTTACAAAACCCAAAGGAACACCATCGCTGATGTTTGAATAATGTGCCATTCCTAAAAAATTCTCGCCTGCCGCCGTTTTTTTTGCACCAAAATATTTGCAAATTACCTGCTTCTGAACAATGTGAAAAGAATCCAACCCAATGGACACCCTGTTGGTATTCACTTCCCGCATGAGGCTGTCATTAAAAATAACGAAGGGTCGATAGGCATCGCCTTGTAACAATTCGATGGTCGTATTCAGAAAATCATAGCCTGGATCCTTCACCTTAGAGTTATTCCAAACCAAATCGAACAGGCAGGCACCCCTGGAGTGGTGTAGGTTTCCATCCTGAATCGCTTGTTTTATAATGGGCAAAATAGCTTCTCTGTCTGCCAGGTTTTTGGACGAAATAAAGTTCCACAACAACATGTGGACCATGTTGCTCCGCTCTTCATTTTGGGCATCATAAATACCCAAATCTTCTTCGCTGGGGAAACCATTCTGCTTACAAAATGCAATGAACCGCACACAATTATCATGGCCCACGCTGTCTTGTTCAGCATAATATTCCTTCGCACATTCACGGTCTAGCATGTTGAATCCCCCAAAATCCAGGAGCAGCGCTTGATCTATGTCATACAGTTCCCGTATGGTTTTTTGACAATTGGTTTCGGGTTGGTTGTTCCAACGGAATTTCGCTTGAAGCTTGTTGATAAGGCTTAAATTCTCAGCATTAAAAATACGCTTTGGGAGTGCTTGGAATAGAGAAGCCGTATCGCATTTCTTCGCACTAAAAAGCATTTGGATGGCAGGCCCGTTCTTTTCGTAAGCGGCACATTTGCTGTTCACGATGATGTAGTTTTTCAGGTCAACAAAAAAGGGGTGCTTTTTGAATAAAAAAGCGGAATCGTAGCAGGTGGCGGCGGTTCGAAAATCGTTGATATAGATGGCACGGGCGGCCAGATTGATGTAGTGGTAGTATTTTGTGATTTGCGGGTCGAGTTTGACGAGCGGGTCGGCAGGATAGGCTTTAGCGGGATCATCAAAGGAGCAACCTTCCGCTGCGGCGCTTCTGGGGACGCGTTGCTTTAATGGTGATATTTGAAGGATGTTTAATTGAGCCCATATAAAAGCGATCCCGATAAGACACTGGAGTTTCAGCATGGAATTGTTGTCTGGTAAGTTGTTTTTGTGTGGAACAAAAATATCAAATGTCTCCCTGGATTCCACGCAAATATTTCATACTAATAAAATAGGTGCCGAAAACGCTCTTTTTGTTGCTTTGAGTATGGAAGAAAATAAGCGGATTACCTTTACCTGCCATACCCCCAACCAGCTTAAAGTTTCAATGTATGCAACAATCAAAGCTTCTATCCGAAATCCGCCAATACTTTCCCTTGCTGGATAACAATGGCTTGGCGCAAGACATCGCTGAAAAGGCCAGCCTCCTGAAGGTGCCCAATGGAAACGTCCTCATGGATGCTGGCGATACCATTCGATTGATACCGCTTGTCGTCAAAGGTTCGATTAAAGTGGTGCGCGTAGATGATGCCGGGCACGAAATGTTGCTCTATTATGTCCATCCCGGCGAAAGCTGTGCCATGACGCTCTCCTCTTGCATGAAACAGCGAAAAAGCAACATAAAAGCGGTGGCACAACCATCCCTGGAACTCATCGCTCTCCCATCCGATTTGGCCTATATGCTTGGCCGGAAACACCCGGCTTGGATCGATTTTGTGCTGGAATCCTACGCCTTGCGCTTTGATGAACTCCTGGAAATGGTGGATGAAATCGGTTTCGCAAGCCTGGATCAACGATTGGTCAAATACCTGCAGGAGAAATCGGAATTGCTCGGCACCTTAATTCCGCACATCTCCCATCAGGAAATAGCCGACGACCTGGGTACCGCCCGTGCAGTGGTATCGCGCTTGCTAAAACAAATGGAGCGCAAAGGCATGGTCAAACTATCGCGCGGGCGCATCAAAATACTTGGACTTATGCTACCTGAGTAGCAAAGCCTTTCAACAACAAGGCGGAAATTTGTATCAAAATAAGGTACAAATGGAACAACAAAGTTTCAGTTGGCGCAAGCTCGCACTGGTATGTATGATTTGCCTGGGTCTTGCTACAGCCATCGCCTTCATCATTCATTATTTCAAACCATAGAAACAACAACGATTATGAAAAAGAACATGGGTTCTACCGACAAGGTTATCCGCCTCATTTTGGCAGCGGTATTTGCTGCACTTTATTTTTCGGGAAATGTGACCGGAGTTTTAGGCTACGTCCTGTTGGCACTTGGGGCCATTTTTGTGCTGACAAGTTTGGTCAGTTTTTGCCCCATTTATGCCGTAGTTGGCTTGTCGACTTGTCCGGTGCCGGAGCGGAAGTGAGGAAGCAAATGGCATCTTAGGTTAAAATCCAAAGCTTTTGTAACTCTTTGTGGTGTATCTGCGTCTTCTCCGCATTTACACCACTTTTTATCTACATCAAGCTATGAAACCACTTTTCCTATCAATTGCCATCCTTACCCTAACAGCCTCTGCCTGCTTTTCTCAATCCTCCCCTCTCCAGGATTTTATTGACAAGTACAAAAACGAAACGCCGTTTTCCTACGCCTTTCTGAGCAAAGACATGTTCGAAGTCGCCATGAAACAAAGCCTGGAGGTTTCCGATTGGAAGAAAATACACAACGTCGTGCGGAACATCGGCAGCCTCAGCATATTGGTGGCTGACAGTATTCAAACAAGTGCAGCCTTGTACAAAGAAGCCCTGAATGCCGTTCCAGAGGAAGATTTTGATCCACTGTTGACCGTTAAGGACGGCAATGACCGGGTGCGGATATGGGTGCGGGAAGAGGCCAGTGTGTTGACTGACTTGGTATTGTTGGTTGGCACGTCCGATGAATTTGTGCTGGTATGTTTTTCCGGCAACCTGGAGTTGAATAACTTGACGGAGCTGGTTGGCCTTTTTGATGCCAATTCCGCGGAGCAACTTGCCAAAAACGCTCAGGCCATAGCCGCAGATTTTAGCATCAGCCCCAATCCAAACAGTGGAACTTTTACCCTGGGTTTTGCGATGCCCGGAGATGTTGCGACCCAATTGACCGTGCTGGATCAAAATGGTCGGCAGTTATCGGTCGTTGATCTATCAGGAGCGCCTTCTCAAACAATTTCTTTGCTGGATTTGCCGACAGGATTGTACTGGGCGCAAGTAAAAACGCAGCAAGGGAAGATCGGGGTGAAGCAATTGCAAATTATGAAAATGCCGTAACAGACTACCCTTCCTTCCAAACCACCTTCTGCTCCCGATCAATATAAACCCATTTCCCCTCCAAAGCCGTCAGCGCCATGCCATTGCGAAATGGCGTGGCGCCGTCAAAAGTGGCGGGAATGACAATCTGACCTTCGGTGTTGATGTAGCCCCATTTGCCATTGGAGCGCACCTGGGCGAGCCCCTCTGAAAAAACGCCGGCATCTTCAAACTTGGGCATGATGACGAGTTTTCCCGATTTGTCCACGTAGCCATAGGCACCGTTGATCTCCACCAAGGCAAGGCCTTCGCCAAAATCACCCGCCAGATCAAACATGGGCTCAATGGCAATAGCGCCCTCCTCCTGGCTTACAAAACCGTACTTGCCATCGCGGAACGCAAGGGCCATGCCGTCAAAAAAATCGCCCTGGACATGGCCTTTGACAAACTCAAACTGCGGCGCAATGGTTTCCTGGCCCAGGCGGTTCACCAATCCCCAGCTAGTATCCTGCACCACCACGGCGACATTTCCTTGGAATGAAAAAGCGGCATCCCACCGCGGCTCAAGGACGAATTTCCCCGATTGGTTGATAAAGCCCCAAAGGCCGTTCACGCCCGCAGGTGCGAGGCCATCATGGAAGTTGCCGCTGCCCGAGAATACCGGTTTTATGACAAAATCACCGTTTTTATTGACAAAACCAGCACTTCCTTCGAGTTTTACAGCGGCCATGCCCTGGTTGAAATCGCCTGCTTCGTCAAAATGTGTGGGAATGATTTCTTTGCCTTTGGTGTCTATAAATCCCCAGGAATTCACCACTTGTACCCGCGCTGCATCCTCCCTGAAAATGCCGACTGTTCGGTAAAGCCGCCGTACATACAAGCGGCCCATGGCATCGAGCATGGCGCGTTGGCCATTCAGCTGAACGGTGGTGAAGCCATTGTAGAAATCGTCGACCTCCAAAAACTGAGGTTCGATCACGACCTTGCCTTCCGCGTCGATAAACCCGAAATAACCGTTTTCCCGAATCTTGAATAGTGGTGGATGCATCCTGTGTGCTGAAGCCTTTTGGTGACGGCGCTGTTTTGTTTAATGGCGAAGGTAAGAACAGTTATTTCAAGATGGGCTTCATGGCGTGGCTAAAAAAAATCACCACAGAGGACACAGAGTTCCACAGAGGTTTTCACAGAGGTCTATTAAATCTCCGCTTCATAATTTAGAACTCGGAGTAAGAAGAACATTTTTTCCTCTGTGAAAAACTCTGTGTATCTCTGTGTACCTCTGTGGTGAACTATTTTTTGTACTTTCACGGCTACTTTACCCACATACCTTCTGAATTTACAAACACACCGTGCCATGCCAAACGTCAACCCTGCATTATTTGCCACTTACAACGATGCCAATGAAGGCTTAAGGCAGACAGTTGGGGTTAAATTTTGCACCATAGAGTCGAAGATGTTGGAAACAATTTAGCCAATACTTTTATTATGTTAAAATCCATGCGTTTTAAACCAACCTAGGATTTTCTGACTATCTTGTACCATCAAAATTCTATTAATCATTTAAACTCTTTATTTTATGTCTAAACTGCTCTATCAAATCTCGGTTCTCGGTTCTCGGTTCTCGGTTCTCGGTTCTCGGTTCTCCTAGCCTTAATTTTCTCTTTCACGTTAAACCCTATTAATGCCCAGAATGACAACTGTGGCACACCAGACTTGCCTTGGCCTCAATACCAAGCCTTATTAGATGGCCGGGGAACTGGCCCATTTGTAAGTGGGACTCAAGACTATAATTTGCCGGTTTGGATCAATCTGGTTTCGCCGGAGAATCCTGGGCTTGGGTGGCTTTCACTTTTTGACTCCTTGGAAATGGTTGCCTCGTTAAATGACTATTTCGCTGGTTCTGGTACTGGGATACAATTTTATCTCTGTGGTGTTTCGTATTTGTACAGCGATGCATTAGTCCATTTGGACTTAAATACAGAACAAGGCACCCTCAGGGATTTGGCAGCATCACAAAACTCTAATTACAACAATGTAATTAATTTTTATTTGGTAAATTCTATGAAATTGGGCACTGGTATGCCTATTGGGTATGCTGGCATGCCATTAAGTGGGGTGGGTGCAATTTATTTGTCGACACCAATTAAAAGTGTTCTGGCACATGAAATGGGACATTATTTAAGTCTCCCACATACTTTTGCACATGGACCTCTGGTCTGGAATTCGCAACATCCTGAATGGGCACAATATGTAAATAATGATGTGACTTTAATTGTCAACGGAGCCCCAACTGACTTCAATTGCCACCAGACAGGAGATGGGTTTTGTGATACAAATGCAGACCCGACCATACCCTCTATCAATGATTGTTACTTTAATAATGGATGCAACGTACTATTAGAATGTTCCCTTTATGCAAACGATCCATTGGGCGTTCCCTACAGCCCAGACCCTACTTTATTGATGAGCAATTTTCTTACTTGTTATTATCGTTTCAGTGCTGAACAAACTTCTCAAATGCGGAGCATGTTGGCGACGCACCCTGGCTGGAGCTTTTTAATTGACGCTAACCTGCCAGTATGTCAAACAATCAGCAGCGCAAACCATGGCCTAATTCTTCGGAATTGCATAGATATCTCGAACATTGATCCAATAAAGCCAATGAAAAATGTTTCAGTCCCTTTCCGGGATCAGGATACTACGCTTTGTGGGTCGCCTATTGCTCTAACTAATGCCGATGGAAAGTACCTTAATGTTACCTGCGTTTACCCATACAATGGGGTTGGGTTGCTTTCTGTGCTGCCGAATGTAAGCCATCCGGATCCAATAAATGGAGTAAATGTGTTAGATTTGGCCTTAATAAGTGCGCATATTTTAGGAATTGCTCCATTAGCAAGTCCATTCCAACTAGTTGCAGCAGATGCAAACAACAGCGGGTCAGTTTCAACTATCGATATCGTTGAATTGAGAAAATTAATATTAGGCATATATCAAGAATTGCCGAATAACAGCAGTTGGCGCTATATCCCTGACTATTGCTTTCTTGATCCGGTTTTTACCCAGGAATTCTATGGGTCAGGGTCTTGGCCCAAACCGTTTTCGGCCGTTTGGGTGAATCCAGAGGAACCGCTTCCTCCATCCGGAATACCCAACCAGCGTGTTTATGGGAGTGGGGCTTTGCCAATTGTCCCCAATTCAAAATCCTGGATGGATCATGTATTGCTCGACCCAAATGGGTCTGGAGCCTCCGATCCACAAGCATGGTCATTTTGGGGGATTAAAATAGGGGATGTTAACTGCACAGCGGCTTCTGATGGTTTCCAATCTGAGGGTCCAGATAAGTCTTTTGCTGCTTCAAGCCCAATATCATTAACAGCCAATCAGGTTTTTACTTTGCAGGTTAAAGCATTAGGAAGCACGCCTGTCAGTGCCTGGCAATTGGGCGTTGAGTTTTCTGAAGATTCACTAGAATTTTTACAAGTGCAGGCAGGTAACTCGGGAGAGGTTTTCTCTGCAGATAATTTTGGGCTTTCAGAAGCTGCAGAAGGCAAATTTCGAGCTTTGAATTTTTCAGAAACGGGAGCCGGAACTAATTTAAACAATAAATCACTGTTTAGCCTTACAATGAAGGCCCTACATCCAATTTCGGATATCAGCCAATATTTTCATTTGAAAAATGCGGTATTACCTACAATATTTTATGGTGAATCTGGGACGGAACTTGAAAATATCAGCCTTCAATTAGGGATAACAAGTACACCAATTGGAATGATTGGAAATACGGGCACTACTGTTAGGGCTAATGATATTTATGAAGTTCAAGCTTACCCTGTTCCTTTCTCAGACGATATTAATTTTGATTTTACCTTGGCGAAAGATGAATTCGTTCGCATTAGCATATTCGACAACTTAGGTAGACTAATGGCTTCATTTGGCGAGGCAAGGGCAAAGGGGCCGAACACCCTAACTGTAAACTCAGTTGCTGGCAAGCCCTCTGGGCTTTATTGGTACAAGTTTGAGGCTGGAGTTCAAAACAGTTCTGGAAAAATCCTGAAGAAATAATGTTTAGTATTTCCCCACAGGAAACGATTAGGGTTCCTGTGGGGCTTTTTTTCAGTGTTAAAAATTTCCATTCATGCGCACCATCTACACCTTTATACTATTTTTTCACACCGTTAACCTATTTTCACAAACTACCATCTTCGTCAATCAAAACGCAACTGGCGGCTCACAAGATGGCAGCAATTGGTCTAATGCTTTTCCCGATTTGCAGCAAGCCTTGAGCCTTGCTGTTGATGGCGATGCTATCTGGGTTGCTGCGGGAACCTACTATCCAACAAGCGACAATGACCGAAGTATTTCTTTCGTGCTGAAACAGGGCGTAAAACTGCTGGGTGGATTTGTGGGAAACGAATCAACGGCAGCCCAACGTGACTTTTTGCTACATGAAACAATACTTTCAGGAAACATTGGCCTCCCAGATGGCAGCGACAACTCCTCCCATGTCCTCCGAGGTGAAGGCCTGGATAGTACGACAGTGCTGGATGGATTTGTTGTCACACATGGAAATGCGGATAGCCCAGGTGAGTATGGAAACGGCGGTGGGCTGCTTTTGTCTCCGTCTCAGGTCGTATACAATACTTGCCCCATCATTCAAAATTGCCGGTTTGAACACAATTATGCCTTTCAAGGCGGGGCTATTTCCGCCGACAGGGTGGATGATGGCTACTATTATATAAATCCCATTATTAGGAACTGTCAATTTTTTAATAACCATTCAACAGGCAATGGCGGAGCCATTTCTAAAACTGGGCCGGCCTTGCTTGACAACCCCTTTGTACTGGAAAACTGTATTTTTGAGCAGAATTCTACCTTCATTAAAAGTGGAGGCGGCGTTTATATTGCTGATGCAGAATTTGAAACCATCTTACGTGGTTGTTCGTTTGTAAAAGATTCTTCAAAATTTGGGGCTGGAGGTGGAATGTATTTTGATTCAGGATATAAACTAGAAGGGGCTGAATTAACCTTGGAAAATTGTTCTTTTCGCGAAAATATCGCAACTACTGGAACAGGGATTATGGCTTATGGGATCACCGGAGTAAACGGAAGTGTTCCCTCGTTAAGTGTCAAAATATCCGCTTGTGATTTTGAAAAAAATATAGCCTCTAATGGCATAGGTGCTGCCTATTATATTATTGGACTTAACCAAATCGACTTGACTGTTAATCTTTATAATTGCAAATTTAATGGAAACAGCGCAAAAAACTCACCTATAACCTATATCTCAGGTGCTGCTCAAAGTACATTAAAAATCCACATAGAAGGTTGCGAGTACTATGATAACAGGCGCTTAGGCGACCCAACAGGTTATGCCTTTCCAATAATTTATGGCCTTAGCGGTTCTGGGGGAAAACTAGACGCGATTATTGAAAACTGTCTGTTTACGGGTAATGGTGGCGGAATATCTTCAGTTTGTAGCAGCAGCGGTGGCAAAATGAACACTCTTATAACCAACTGTACGTTTTACAACAACAGCGGCTTTATTATCAACAAAAGCTTTTTTTTTAATTTTGATTGGATCAATAATTATGTTCGCACCACCGTGCGAAATTCAATAATTTGGGAGCCTACAGCAAATCTATGGAGCATGTTTGGCGACAACGACCTTACAATGAACCAAATACAGGGATACTTTATCGACCATAACCTAATAAGCCTGGATTCTTTCCAGGCGGCTCCTGTGCCGCCAATTTTTGGTTACAATAATATCACCCACAAGGAGCCACTTTTCGCAGATGCCGCCAACCGAGACTTTCGCTTGCTTCCTTGCTCACCGGGTGTAAATGCCGGAGAAAATATCGTGGTGGATACCCTGAATTTGGCGTATGATCTCGATGGCAACCCTCGCATAGCATTCGACAATGTCGATATGGGTGCTTACGAGGCACAAGACAGCTGCTTTACTTCAAAAAACCTTGAGCCTTTAGAACCTGCTTTGCAGGCCATCATTTCCCCAAACCCGGTAGGTGCGGGCGAGAAATTTGGGGTGCAAGTTTCTGGTTTTAATACAGCTGAAATTCATTGGGCAGTTTGGGATATTCAGGGCAGAGAAGTTTCAACCGGGAAAGCACCATTGCCTGGAACAAGTAAGTGCTGGCTTACAGCACCATTTATACCTGGGGTATATGTTCTCAAGCTGTGGAACGAGAAACAGGTTGTGGTTCAAAAAATAGAAGTAAAGCCTTGAACAACGCCCCATTATCAAATTATCGCATTATCAAATTATCAAATCCCTAATCAGCCTTTGTAAAAGATCCATTTCCAAAGTTCCTTCAACGTCACCTTTTTCCCATACATCAAAATACCGACCCGGTAAATACGTCCAGCAAGCCAGACGAAAAGTACCGCCGTAGCGATCACCAATGCCAGCGAGAGCGCTACTTGCCACCAGGGTGGATTAAACGCCAGGCGGAAAGGCATAGCGATGGGGGAAAACAGGGGGAATATGGATGCGAACACCATCAGCCCACTGTCGGGATTCCGCCAGCCCGCCATGGAAACAATGTAGAAGGCCAAAATTAAAGGAATGGTCGCGGGCAAGGTAAGGGACTGGCCTTCACCCATATCGTCGCCCATAGCCGAGCCTACGGCTGCAAACATGGAAGAGTAAATGAAGTACCCGCCGAGGAAGAAGATGATGAAAGCGGAAATAAGGAGTGGCCAATTCTGCCGGCTTAGTTCCGCCATGATGCGCATACCCGTGTCTTGCATCAATTCCGGGTCGATGGATTCTGTCCCAGCCATGGCGGGCGATTGCATCTGGCTGGCATCAATACCCATAACCAGTGGCACTACAATGGCCACGGCACCGCTCAAAACAATCCAGGCTACTACCTGCGTCAAGCCAACCAGTCCGGCGCCGATAATCTTGCCCATCATCAAATCAAAAGGTTTGACGGACGACATCATCACTTCCACAATGCGGTTGGTTTTTTCCTCCATCACGGAGCGCAGCACCATTTGACCGTACATCAGCACCATAAAAAACAAGAGGAAGGTCATGATACCGCCCACGGCAAGCCCTACGCCTGCGGTGTATTTGCTTTGATCGTCTTTTTCATCGCCATTGATGCTTTCCGGGTCGATGGAGACATTCGAATCCAGCAGTTTTAGCTGGGCTGCATCGAGCTTGAGGGAGTCCATTTTGAACTCTTTTATCTTAGAAGCGATCCTTTTTTCTATCATGCTGCTTTTTTCCGGTGCCAGTTTTTCATCGGAATAGTAAAAGACAGTGTGTTCCTTTTGCTGAAAATTGCCCAGCGGCGGGATGCGCAGCACACCATCCAGTTTTTTGTCCGTCACTTCGGCCTTAAGCTGCTCCAGGGTTTTATTGGCTGAAGCAATGAAGCGCACGCCAGGCTCATCGGGCAATTGTTGTAGCATTTTTGCTTCATCGATCACAGCGACCTTTATCTCGCCGCTTCCCTGATAGCTCGACAAGCCAATGATGACAAGCATGTACACCAACAAGCCCACCGGAGCCAGCAAGGTGCCAATGATGAATGATTTCTTGCGAACGCGCGTTAGGTATTCGCGCCGTATGATGAGTGTAAGTTTTGACATTTTTAGGTTGGTTTACCCGCCGAAGCCTTGGCGTAGGCGGGTTGTAATTTTTATTGAACTTTAAAAAGCTTGATTTGAAAACTAGTGCATTTGCTTCTTGCCCCCTGCCCTTTGCCCTTTGTATTTTTAACAATCCCAAGAGCTCCGCCAATTATCACATTTTCAAATTATCTCATTATCACACTAATCCTCAGTCTCTGCCACCCGCTGAATAAAAATCTCATTAAACGTCGGCAAAATCTCCTCAAAGCGGGTAACGCGGGTGCCTTTTTGCAGGAATGATTGTAGCAGCTCATTGCTATGGTTTTCGTTCTCCAGCTTGAAGATAAAGGCATTTTTATTCCGGCTTACAATTGGAAAGCGGTCAGAGGAATCCATTTGAATCGCCTCTTGGGTTTCTACCCGGAACAGGTTTTGTTTGTACTGATTTTTGATGGCTTGCACTTCCCCATACAGCACATTTTTACCTTTGTTTATCAATACAATATGGTCGCACATTTCTTCTACCTGCTCCATGCGGTGCGTGCTAAAAATGATGCTGATGCCCGATTCGTTGAGTTCCCGGATTTCTTCCTTGATAAGGTTGGTATTAATGGGATCGAGGCCTGTGAAAGGTTCGTCAAGAATCAGCAGTTGTGGCCGGTGGATGATGGTGGCGATAAACTGGATTTTCTGCTGCATCCCTTTCGAGAGGTCTTCAATTTTCTTGGGGTACCAATCTGTAATCTGGAATTTTTCAAGCCAATGGTCAATCGCTGCTTTGGCTTGCTGCTTGGTAAGGCCCTTAAGTTGGGCGAGGTAAAGGAGGTGTTCGCCAACCTTCATTTTTTTGTACAGCCCACGTTCTTCGGGCATGTACCCGATTTTTTCAGGAGAGCGGGAGTTCAGTTTTTTGCCATCGAGCAGAATGGTGCCTTCATCGGGCCCTGTGATGGTGGTTATCATGCGGATCAGCGAAGTTTTGCCGGCACCGTTGGGGCCCAGCATTCCAAAAACGCAGCCTTTTGGCACCTCCAGGCTTACGTCGTTCACAGCACGGTAATCGCCATAGGATTTCGTGACGTTTTGTACAGAAAGGATCATGTATTGATTGATTTGGTGAATCGATGATTCATAAAATGGTGTGCGGAGTTTCAAAAGTCGCCAAAGATGCACCAGTAAAACATTTTTTTCGGCAAACGGCGGGTTTTAAAAGTTTGGAGCTTGACAATAAACGATGAACTTATTTCCAAATATCCCGAAAACGACTGGGCAGGAACTTGAACTTATGCCCCAGCCATTTTTCCAAAGTAAGGGCGACCAGCGCATAGCCTTCGGTCACGCCCGGCACAGGCACCAGCACCACGACGAAAAAAGGCAGGAAGCGGGGAATGTCTTTTAGCTGTTCCATCGCTTCCTGCAATTCGGCTGGGGTAGGGTGGCGGTGCGCCGGGGTAAGGTGCAGCTTCCCTGTGCCGTGCCGACCGAATACGTGGATCATTTTTGTGATGTCCACACTTTCCATGACAAATGCCCAAACGGTGCGTTGGGGTATGCGAATGATTTCCCGAAATTTCATGTTTGTGAATTCGGGGGTAAAGGTAGGGGAAAGTGGGGGATTAAGTGGAGAATTAGCTTGACTCGTTTCGACCACTTTTGTGCAATAATTGCCATGCTATTGCCAAAATCTATATATTTGCTGCTGCTCCACTAGATAGAAATGGCTGTACAAATCATGGAACCCAACTCGCCAATTAAAGTTTTCATCATTTACGCCCGTGAAGATCGGAGCTTTAAGGATGATATCCTCAAATGGTGCGTTGTGGCAAGGCTAGGGCAGAGTAGGGGATTCTATTGTTCCATGCCGCTCTAGCACCCCCACCAGGGCAGACGCATGAATATTGCGATGCAAAACAATAAAAAAACAAATTATATTTGATTGACGATTGGCGATTACATGATTGACAATTGGTGAAGTAGACGTTGCTCCAAAAAGCAGTTATTGATTTAGCGAAAAACCGACGAAATGGAGATAATTCTTGTCTTATTTGATCACCAATACCAAGCGGGATGACACCTCAACAATCGACAATCATGTAATCGCCACTCGTCACTCAAAAACAGCCAACGAAATGCTTCAAAAAGGCCTAGATGCTGCTCTTTGTTCATGCGTCTGCCGATCCAGCACCATCCCATCTCCGCCCGAGTTTCCGCCGAGCACAAATTCCCCATGCTTCTTCATTGAATGATGGCGAAGCCAACAGTTTTTGCAACAGGGGAATTGCTTCTTTTGGAAGTGTTTGCAGTTGCCCGTTTTATCAAACGCTTTTTCCGTGCTCGTGCTCATTGTGGATGCTCTGAGCTCGTGCTATCTCCTGTGCAATGTTATCTGCATTGGTATTCAGCAACTGCCCTTTACCACCGCCATGCACCAGAATTTTTGGCAGTTCCCCTCAGGTGGGATCTGCCACACCTAAAGTGTCCGCTTAAATGGTTTTTGACATGATCTAAGGCGTTGACTTTGTGACAGATGGAGGTTTGATTGCCGAAAATTTGGCCTTAAACAGGATTGTAATGCGTAGGCTTTAGGGATTGATTTTCTTCAGTTTCCGTCCGGAAAAGGCGCAACGCCCTGACCCGTATTTTCTGCCATTTTTCACTGAGGAAAGTTGGGATTTTTTTCTTTTTTGGCAATTCGCTGACTTGTTTCACGGATTGCAGGTTTTCAGCTGGGTCGTACAGCATGGCGGTACAGAGGCAGTTCTGACGCTGTTTGCTCATCAGAATGTCGTAATTGACACAGCTTTGGCAGCCAGCCCAGAAGGCCTCGTCGGTCGTGAGCTCGGAGTAGGTTACGGGTTCGTAGCCCAACTCTGAGTTTATCTTCATTACGGCCAGACCAGTGGTCAGGCCAAAAATTTTGGCATCGGGGTATCGTGCTCGGCTGAGCTCAAAAATCCGTTGTTTGATTTGTCGGGCAGCCCCGCCTTTACGGAAGCTTGGTGATACGATGAGCCCGGAATTGGCGACGTATTTGTCGTGGCTCCAGGTTTCAATATAGCAAAAGCCAGCCCATTCGCCTTCCTTTGTAAAAGCGATCACAGCCTTGCCTTCTGCCATTTTTTTCATCAAATACTCCGGTGAGCGTTTGGCGATGCCTGTGCCCCGCGCTCTAGCAGACCCTTCCATTTCTGCACATATGAGCGGCGCGTAATCGAAATGCTCCGCTGAAGCAATAATGACTTTGAAAAATTGATATTCCATTGTTGAAAAATCGTGAAGTCGGTGAGCTTTCCTGCCAGCAACTGTAATGGTCTATTTCGGGCAGCAAATAGATATTGTATAGCTTTTCCTTTTCCTTGACCACTGGAACCAAAAAAAGAATGAACCTATGCCTACACATGCTCGGCAAAAGCCGTGTTTTCAAGATCAAAAAATCAACCAGAAATTATCGTCGCACCCCAAGGGGACGTGGAAAGGAAATCAACAAAAACGCCCTAAATGCCGGAGCGGTAAAAACACCACGCGGGGTAGCGATCATTGCGATCGTCCCATGATTGTGCGCTGTGGATGAGTTTTTTTTCATTTTATTTCAACCAGTGTAAAGGCCGTTTATCTTGTTTGTGCAGTACAGGTTTTTCTAAAAATGGTACCCTTGCAAGAGAATCTCATTTTTTAAAGGATCAAAGTAAAGGTTGTTTGAAATCAGGTGAAATTTTTTCAGCGATTGATTTTTTATAAAAAATACTATTGATCCAATATTCGGAATATTAATTTAAATATTTAGTTTTATTAAGAATTTTAATTTTTAATAATTGATTTTTACTTTTTTTAAGTCTGTGTTAAATTTATAAAAATTTTTGTTTTTTGTTTTTGGCGTTTGGGTTTTGCTGAATCAAATTATCTTAACCGTATAATTAACAATGTTTGGTTGAGGCACGCGTCCCTTACAAAACATATACATTTGCAGCAGTTGCCACCAACCCAAAGTTGCGCGCGCCTATACTATGCTATCACACAACCAGACCAAACTCCTCTCCTCCCTCAGCGTAAAAAAATACCGCCAGCAACACCAGAAATTCGTCGTGGAAGGGGAAAAGATGGTAGG